>Ga0315549_1000104_pt1 | contig 90161 bp, 74 predicted proteins | sample SalMarSW160200MG_FD_203101 | JGI IMG/M metagenome (GOLD analysis project Ga0315549, IMG submission 203101) | Salt marsh sediment microbial communities from the Plum Island Ecosystem LTER, Massachusetts, United States - Salt Marsh Sediment SW1601-200 ... | reverse complement strand
AGATGTATTACCAGCTTAAAGATAACGGGTATCGAGCCGAGGTAATTGATACGGCGGAAATGATGAAGTATATGGTGCACCTTGGGCATGCAACGGCGGGCCTGCGTCCCAAAGAACGGGGCTTGAGCCACCGGCGTGCACAGAAGAAATCGGAGATGAAGCTTCGCCGGCTTTTCAAATCGAACCTGGCCAAAGAGCTGCTGGAAGATGCGAGCTTAGACCAGTGATTCTTCGAGGGGGGGGGTAAAGTCTTTCGTTTCTTAGCGCAAGTTATCTGTTTTTGTACATCGAATCGTAGTATTTTTGATAGTCGCCTGAGACGACATTATCGAGCCAGGCGCGGTTGTCGAGATACCAGTCGATTGTTTTGTTAAGGCCCTGCTCAAAAGAGACGGAGGGTTTCCAGCCGAGCTGATTGATTATCTTCGCTGCGTCGATGGCATATCGTCTGTCGTGGCCTGGGCGGTCGGTAACGTGCTTGATGAGGGACTTGGGTTTTTCGAGCCGAGCAAGAATCAGCTCAACTACGGAGAGGTTGGTTTTTTCATTACAGCCGCCGATATTATAAATCTCGCCGGGCGGTGCTTCGGCGAGGACTTTCCATACTGCGGTGCAGTGGTCATAGACGTAAAGCCAGTCACGGACCTGCAGGCCGTCGCCGTAAACCGGCAGCTCGCGGTCGCCGAGGGCGTTATTAATCATCAGGGGGATGAGCTTTTCGGGGAATTGATACGGGCCGTAATTATTCGAGCATCTTGTTATGTTATATTTAACGCCCCAGGTGTGGCCGAATGCCCTGACGAGGTGGTCTGCTGCGGCCTTGCTGGCTGAATACGGAGAGTTGGGAGAAAGGGGCGTCTGCTCGGTGAATTTACCATCGGGACCGAGTGCGCCATAGACCTCATCGGTTGAAATCTGGACGAACCGCTGGAGGTTTTTATCCCTTGCGGCTTCGAGCAGAGTCAGCGTTCCTGTGACGTTGGTCTCAATGAAGACCTTCGGCTCGGTGATGGAACGGTCGACGTGTGTTTCGGCGGCGAAATTTATGATGGAGTCGATTTTGAACTCGTCGATGATTCGCTCTATGGAATCGCCGTCGCAGATGTCGCCTTTTATGAATTTGTGGCTGTGGTGCTTTTCGTAGCCAGAGAGGTTTTCGAGGTTGCCGGCGTACGTGAGCTTGTCAAGATTGACGACGAGGCAGTCCGGATGCTCTTTGAGGACCATTCTGACGAAGTTGCTGCCGATGAAGCCGACACCGCCTGTGACGAGTAATCTTCTCATAGTTCCCGGCTCCGCGGCGGTGAAATTTTTTTCAGAAATTCTTCCAGCGGTTCCTGCCAGGGCCTGACCGGCCCGGTAAGAAATCGCCTGATTTTATTGCAGTCAAATCTGCTGTTAAGGGGCCTGACGGCGGCGGAAGGATAGTCACCTGTTTTGCAGGCCTCAAGCTCGACATCAAGGCCGAGTGTCTCAACAATGAAGCGTGCGATGCCTAATCGATTAGTGTAGCCCTGGTTTGCGAAATGGAATATGCCTTTCGGTTTCTTTTGCATAAGGTCGCAGATGGCTTTTGCAGCCTCGGTTGTAGCGGTCGGTGAGCCGAACTGGTCATCAACGATTTTAAGCTGTTTTTGAGTTCGGGTTTTTTCGAGCAATTTCTTCACGAAGTTATTTCCGTGCAGCCCGTATGTCCACTCGACCCGGATTATACAGTGGTCGCATCTGTTTTCAATGAGGAGCCGTTCTCCCGCCAGCTTGGTTCTGCCGTAGGCGTTGATTGGGTGGGGGATGTCCTTTTCCATATAGGGTTTGCTGCTGGTGCCATCGAAGACGAAGTCGGTGCTGATGTGGAGGACCCAGGCGCCTGATTTCCTTGCGAAGGTGCTTAGATTGCCGACTGCTTCGGCGTTGACGCGAGAGGCCAGCCCGGTTTCGGTTTCGGATTTTTCGACGTCGGTGTAGGCGGCACAGTTGATTATGGTTTTTGCCTGCCTGGCGACGCTGAATAACCGGTGTTCGTCGGTTATGTCAAATTCCGGCAGGTCGAAAACTTCAAAATCAATGCCTCGGTTTTTACATTCTTCGGCGACGTCTGTGCCGAGCATACCTTTGCCACCGAGTATTGCTACCTTGTCTGTGGGGCTGGTCATTGTTCTTCCTTAAACTGCGGCAGTTTTTCAGGGGATATGTCTTTTAGCCGGGGATAGGCGGAATCTTTTGGAGATATTAGAGGCTCGGCTTCAATCGGCCAGGGGATATTGATATCCGGGTCGTTGAAGATAATGCCGGCTTCGGAAGTAGAGCTATAGTAGTCGGTGCATTTATAAGAGAATACAGCAGTGTCGCTGATTACATAAAAGCCGTGTGCGAAGCCGGGTGGTATATAGAGTTGCTTATGATTTGAGGCGGACAGGGTTTCGCCGCTCCACTTTGCGAACGTGGGCGAGCCGAGGCGGATATCGACGGCTACATCGAAGACCTCACCAAAGAGGACCTGGACGAGCTTGCCCTGGGGATGCGGATACTGAAAATGCAGGCCTCTCAAGATGTTCTTTTTAGAGAAGGAGACGTTATCCTGAACGAATTGCGGCTTTATGCCCTGCTGCTCGTAAAGATTTCTGCGCCAAGTCTCCAAAAACCAGCCACGGTCATCACCAAATGCATCAGGTTGAATTAGTAGCACTTCCGGCAGTTGTGTCTGAGTGATTTTCATTTAGCGTTGCTCATTTACAAGCTCAAGCAAATACTGCCCGTACCAGTTTTTGGCCAGCGGCTCGGCGAGGGCGATGAGCTGTTTTTCATCGATAAGGCCGAGACGAAAGGCGATTTCTTCGGGGCAGGCAATCATCAGCCCCTGTCTTTGCTGAACGGTTTCGACGAAATTTGCCGCGTGGAGCATCGAGTCTGGTGTTCCAGTATCGAGCCAGGCAATACCGCGTCCGAGCGGCTCGACGGCGAGCTTGCCGGTTTTCAGGTATTCATTGTTCAGGTCGGTGATTTCAAGCTCTCCCCTTGCCGAGGGCTTCAGACGAGCCGCGATTTCAGTGACCTTTGAATCGTAGAAGTACAGGCCGACGGCGGCATAATTAGATTTTGGCTTTTGGGGTTTTTCCTCGATTGAAAGAACTTTGCCTGATTTGTCGAACTCGATTACGCCATAGCGTTTGGGATCTTTTACCCAGTAGCCGAAAATGGTAGCGCCGGTTTCGTTATTTACGGCTTTCTTGAGTGAGTTGATGAGGCCATGACCATAGAAGATGTTGTCGCCGAGAATCAGGCAGGCGGGGCCTCCGGCGAGAAAGTCGGCACCAATAACGAAGGCCTGGGCGAGCCCTTCGGGTCTGGGCTGTTCGGCGTATTGGATTTTGATACCCCACTGGCTGCCGTCGCCGAGGAGGTTTTTGTATAGCGGAAGGTCCTCGGGCGTGCTAATTACGAGAACGTCCTTTATGCCCGCCAGCATCAGTGTTGTCAGCGGATAGTAAACCATTGGTTTATCGTATATGGGGATAAGCTGTTTGCTTACGGCTTTGGTGACGGGATAGAGGCGTGTGCCGCTTCCGCCCGCAAGGATAATGCCTTTGTAGCTCATTCGCCGGTCTCCGTATTTTATACAATACGACCACCCGATGCGTAGTTTTATGCGCCGGACTGCGGTTACAATAGCCGCAGCAGGGAAAAAAGCAAGTATAAAAGTATAGTAAAGGCCGGTGGAAGGGGGCCGGCCCCCCAAAAGGGCGGGCGGAAAATATTTTTAAAAAACTTTATTTTTTTCGCTTGCAATCTCTACGGTTGTAGAGTAGTCTCGTAATCGTTAGAGAAAACTAAGGAGGTTATTATGGCAAGGAAAAAATCACAGCTTACCACAGGTGAATGGGCGATAATGCAGGCGGTGTGGGATAACGAGCCGTGTGCTGCGCCGACAATTCAGGAGGCACTACAAAAAGACATCGGCTGGAGTTACAGCACGGTCAAGACAATGATGGACCGGATGGTCGGTAAGGGACTGCTGCGGACGCAAAGGATACGCAATCTTATTCTTTACAGCTCGAGCATCACGAAAAAAGATGCGCAAAGCGGAGAGATAATGCGTGCTATGAAACGAGCGTTCGACGGGGCGCTGACACCGATGATGCAGTTTATGCTGGATAGCAAGAGCTTGTCCGTAAATGAGCTGGATAAGTTAGAAGCGATGATAAAGAGTAAAAAAGAAAAAGTTAGAAGGAAAAATTAAAGGGGAATATGGAGTATCCCAGATGGGAGGTTTATGATGCACGCCTTAATAGAACAGGTTAATTCGATGGGCAGGGGATTCGTTGAGTTTGCGTGGCCGATGCTGATGCAGTCCAGCGTGCTGATTTTGGTTCTGCTGTTGGCGGATATTCTGCTTCGCAGAAAGGTGCGGGCGGTGTTTCGCTACTGGCTGTGGATGCTGATATTTGTCAAGCTGGTATTGCCGACGTCACTGTCCTCGCCTGTGAGTATCGGCCAGGTAATCGGTGAGCCGGTTGCAGCAATTAAGATAACTGTGGCTGCGCAAGCGCCGGCCGATGAGATTCGAGACGGCCAGTACTATTCGCCGCTTGCCGATATTGTTATCGCACCGCAGGAATTGCCTTTTGCATTGCCTGTCCACAGCGGGCAGGTTGCTCCCGCTGTCGATTCAACCGGACCGACGGTGTCACTGACGTGGCAGGGCGGGGTGTTTTTGCTGTGGCTGGTAGTTGTGCTTGCGATGTTTTTATTGCTTTTGCAGCGGGCGTTTTTTGTGTTTGGGCTGGTTCGGCAGGCGAAAGAAGCGAACGGCCTGATGAAGGATATGCTTCGCTTTTGCGGCAGGGAAATAGGCGTCAAAGGCGAAGTGGGCTTGAAGGTTTCACCGAATGCGACAAGCCCGGCAGTCTGCGGGCTGTTCAGGCCTGTTATACTACTGCCTCACGGGATTGGCTCAAATCTGGGTTCGAGTCAGTTCAGGACCGTATTAATGCACGAGCTGGCTCATATAAGGCGTGGGGATTTGTGGGTTAATCTGTTACAGACGCTTTTACAGATTGCGTACTTCTACAACCCGCTATTGTGGGTGGCGAACTGGGTGATAAGGCGGGTGCGTGAGCAGGCGGTTGACGAGGCGGTGCAGGTTGCGATGGGTGAAAAGGCGGGGCTGTATCCGGAGACGCTATTGAATGTCGCCCGGCTGGCTTTTGAGAGGCCGGCATTGAGCTTGCGGCTGATAGGCGTTGTAGAATCGAAAAGTGCGCTTACCGGCAGGATTAATCGTATGTTGAATCGGCCTGTGCCGAGAAGCGCGAAACTCGGGATTATCGGATTGGCTGTGGTTTGTCTTATAGGAGCAATCCTTGTCCCGATGGCGAAGGCCTCATCGCGCCGTCCGGAATTCGTAATCAGAGGGACTGTTATTGACTCCCAGACAGGCAAACCCATAGCCGGGGCAAAAGTCGGGGACGTTGAACAGTATGCCGACGGGGAGCAGATGACTTTTACTGACGCGAATGGCAATTACAGTTATAAAACCTGGTATGAAGAACACGACGTAAAAGCTGAGGCCGACGGTTATAAGAGGCAGGAAAAGGTACTTGTCACCAAGTTGTTCGGGAGCGAGAAGGACAAGAAGATAGACTTCTCGCTTGAGTCGAAGCTTTGGTATATGATTGATTTTGAAGTGGTGGAGCCGCAGTTTCCAGAGGGAGACTCGATAGAGATTACGGAGATAGTCGGGACGGCCAAGAAGCTTCGGCCCGGCGAGAGGTATACGGTTCGCGGTAATTACAAGCTCTCGTCCTGCGATGAGGCGATGCTTCATCTTTATGCGACGAACGGCGAGACAAGATGTGAGCAGAATAGTAATGTTACGCGAGGTCAGGGTCAGTTTGAACGGACGGTTGATTATCTGAAGGAGGGCGGGCTGCATCTTAGCTTTTATCCTGCAGAAGGAGGTAGCAGCTTCGGCGGGGTGTACTTCACGAATAAAGGGATTGAGATTTATGAGGTTAATCGGAGCGTGAGTGAGTTTGAGCAGGAGGATTTTTCGACTCCGGAGGCGGCTTATGCGAGTATCAATCGGGTTTCGGCAAGCGGTGGCCCTGAGGAATGGCAGCGGGTTAGTATAAAGAAACTTGCCGAGAGATTAGCCGGAGAAAGCAAGAAAGGCAAAACCGATGTTGACCCGGAATGGGCCAGTGTATTACTTAACGCGAGAATTCTTGAAGTGCGGATATGGAATGGGACGGATGCCGTTGTATTTGCAGAACTGCCGCAGGCATTTTCGTCGAAGCCGGTCCGGAGCCAAATCGATATTCGGCATTTGAAGCTGGAGGACGGCCGATGGCTCAATGCTGGCAACGACCGTGTGTGGACTATCGAAGAGGCCAGAGCGATTGGCGACGGGAAGATGTCGCTTGAATCGAGAGTGGAGGTTATTGAGGAGCAGCCAATTATCAGTGCGGCAGAGTTCGGGGACAAAGACGATGAGATTGCACAGCGAAGGGCTCGTCTTCAGAACAACGTTGACCGGCGAATGAGTCAGGACCGTGCAGTTTACACACAGCAGGAATTAACGGAAATTGAGTCTCTTTATCAGGTGGCAAATAAGGGCTTCAATAAGGAGGCGCAGGAGAGTCTTGAGAAGCTTGTGGCCAGACATGAGAAGGCCAATCGCACCGGTTGTGCGGTGTTGTATCTTGGGCAGATGGCAGCAGGTGCGCAAAAGGAGCGATACCTGAAACGTGCGATTGAAAAGCATAACGACTGCTGGTACGGCGATGGTGTTCAGGTCGGGGCTTATGCGCGATATCATCTCGCGATGTACTACCACGCCGTCGGCAGGCAGGAAGAGGCAGCGGAGCTTTTTGCTGAGCTTCGGCGGGATTTTCCAAATGCTATTGACCACAAGGGAGAGTTTTTGTTTAAGCTGATACCTGCTGATATGAATAAAGCCGGCATCGGGCCGCCGCGAAATGCGACCGTTGAATTGAAGTATGATGACGGTAAGCAGGCAGGCAAGCAAAGTATCGCTGGCAGCGGACATTGTGTGAAGTTCGAGACTCCGAAAGAGGGCGGCATACTGAAGGCGGTGAAGATTTACGGGTCGCGGTATGGGGAATATGAGCCGCCTGAGGAGGACTTTTACGTTTGGCTGTGCGGGACGGATTTCGAGGTGATAAGGGAGTTCGCATTTCCGTATGCGCATTTCCAAATTCGAGGACTGGCGAAGTGGGTAACGCTCGCCGTCGAGCCGACTAAATTGCCGCAGGATTTCATCGTTTGTGTTGGGTTTAATCCGCATCAAAGCAAGGGTATTTATATGTATTACGATGCCCAGGCGAGCGGCAACTCGTTTACGGGACTGCCTGGCGGGGAGCTTGGGCCGTTCGAGAAAGGCGACTGGATGATTCGCGCGGTGGTGGCTGAGGACTCCGAGCGTTCAGAGGCAGCGCCGGCTCCGGTGAAAAGCGGGCTTCCTGTAGTGGTTAAGACAACGCCGGAAGTGTACGCCAATGATGTGTCTCCGGATTTGAGAGAGATTACGGTTACGTTTAATCAGCAGATGACAGATAAATCGTGGTCGTGGGTTCAATGGGGCGCTCCCTATCCTGAAACAACGGATAAACCTTACTATGATGATGAAAAGAAGACCTGCACGCTGCCTGTGAAATTGCAGCAGGGTCAGGCATATCTTGTGGCGTTTAATATTGAATCCTTTGTTAACTTTATTAATGTCGCAGGTGAACCTGCTAAACCATACGTTCTTGTGTTCGCCACGAAAGGTAAAGACGGCAAGCCAACACCGATTCCTGAAGAGTTAATCGCGAAAGCAAAGAGCGTGAATGAACGATCGGAGCAAATATCCTCGAATCCGGAGGCAGAGACGAGCGGAGCTGAGTCGGTACCTTATACACAGATAATGTACGATGACATTCAGCCGGATGGGACGATTTTGTTCAGGACCACCGTTAAACAGGTTAATCGCACGGGGCGAGAACTTTCAAAGACGGGCTTCATAAATTCTAAGTTTGTCGAAGTGACGGGGATGAGCGACGGCGCCGGCAGGAAATTGAAGTTTACAACGAAAGATGGAGGCGAGCATTGGCAATATGAAGTATTGTTTAATGAGCCAATTGGGCCGGGAGAGGTAATGGAGTACAGCCACGAAGGGCGGCTTACAGGGCTGATTAGCAAGGCACCCGATGCGGAAAAGGAGTATATATATCATTTTCGGCACTGGCCGAGCGCGGGCGAGATAACTCGCAGGGTTGAAACGTATCTGCTGCCGGCAGAGGCGAAGTTGATTAGCACGACGCCGGAGGATATGGACCGGCGGGAAAAGGAAGGGCGGATTGAGCTTCACATTGAGGAAATGGTACCGGCCGGTGGCAGTATCATGACGTCTTTTCGGTATCTTATGCCCTGAAAACGGTGCTGGTTTGCGGGTTTGGCTGCTATTTCGTTGGCGGGGGTGGTTTTTTGGAGTCTTGTGGTTATAATGGCGTCTTTTGAGACGCCGTTTTTATGCGCAAACGAATAGCGATATTGGGTTCGACCGGTTCGATTGGAACGACTGCACTGCGGGTGATAGACGGACTTAATTCGTCGCTCGGCACTAGGCCCCCGGCCCTCGGTGAGGAAGAGAAATTTAAGGTTGTGGCGCTTAGCGGGCACAGTAACGTGGAGCTATTGGCAGAGCAGGTTCGTAAATACCGGCCGAAATACGTGGCGGTTACCGATACCGATTACCTGGGACAGTTTCAGCCGTTTGTTGAAGGATTGGATGTGGAAGTTTTGCCTGGGCCGGAGGGGCTAACGCAGATTGCTGAGCTTGAGGGGGTTGATACCGTTGTTGCGGCGGTTGTTGGCGTTGCGGGACTGCCGGCGGTGTTGGCGGCGGTTCGCAAAGGCAAAAGGGTTGCAATAGCGAATAAAGAGCCGCTTGTCATAGCAGGTCGTTTGATTACGGCGGACGCGAAAAAATATGGAGCGGAGATACTACCCATCGACAGCGAGCACTCGGCAATCTTTCAGGCGCTTCAAGCGGGAAGGCGGGAGGAAGTGGCCAGGATAGTGCTGACGACCTCCGGCGGGCCTTTCAGGCGGGCAAGCGCAGAAGAGATACAGAATGCGACGATTGAGCAGGCACTGGCGCATCCGGTGTGGGCGATGGGGCCGAAGATTACGGTTGATTCGGCGACGATGATGAACAAGGCGCTGGAGATTATCGAGGCGAGATGGCTTTTTGACATCCCGGCGGAGAAAATTGAAGTGCTCGTGCATCCCGAGTCGATAGTTCATTCGTTGGTTGAGTTTGTGGATGGTTCGATGATGGCGCAGCTGGGCTGCCCTGATATGGCCCTTCCCATCCAGTATGCGCTGACCTATCCCGTGCGGGTTCCCGGTCCAGCGAAGAAGCTTCGGCTTGACGAGCTAAGGAGATTGACCTTCGAGAAGCCGAGTCCGGAAGTTTTACCGGCGATAGGGCTGGGTTTTGAGGTTGCTCAGACGGGGGGCACGGCCGCAGCCGTTTTTAACGCTGCAAATGAAGCGGCGGTGGAGCAGTTTCTCGCGGGCAACATTAAATTGGGAAATATCGTGGATATAGTCCGGCACTGCCTTGACAACTGCGACGTCAGAACAGACGTTTCGCTTGAAGAGTTGCTGGAGGCGGATGCCTGGGCCAAGAGAGAGGTATTGGAATGTCTGACAAACCATCGGCTTCGGTGAGAAGTTACGCGCGAGTAGTTCTGCTGGTTTTGGTTGCGGTTATGACCGCGGTTCTGATTGTCCGCAATTTCGACGTATCTAGGAATGTGCTGCTGGTGCTTTTAGGTTTCGGAGCGGTTGTGCTTGTTCACGAGTTCGGGCACTTCGTTGTTGCGAAGCTTTGCGGCATCAAGGTCGAGGCGTTTTCGATATTTATGCCGCCGATTCTTTTGGGGATAAAGAAGGCGGACCGCGGCTATCGGATACGTATTCTGCCTGAGCTTTTGCGCAAGGAAGGGAACCAGCGAGAAGAGGGGCTTTTGACTTTCCATGTTGGTAAAAAGATTCTGCCTGGCGAGACCGAATACCGGATAGGGCTAATTCCCTTCGGGGGATTTGTGAAGATGCTGGGTCAGGACGACGTTGGTGCTGATAAGCCGAGCGACGACCCGCGGTCGTTTGCCAACAAGCCGGCCTGGGTACGCGCGGCGGTTTTCGCTTCTGGGGTTACCTTCAATGTGATAAGCGCCGTTATCATTTTTATGATAGTTTTTATGGTGGGTATCAACCTGGTTGCGCCGGTTGTGGGTGGTGTGATGCCGGGTTCGCCGGCCGAGCGTGCAGGGATTGAGGCGGGGGACGAGGTGATTGAGGTCTCCGGCAAAGACGGCCGGCTGGATTTCAGCGATATAATGATGGCTGCGGTGTTGAGCGGCGAAGGCAAAGAAGTTCCGTTGAAGATTCGCCGAAGCGACGGCACAATAAAGGATGTAAAACTCGTCGCGGAGAAACTGCCGGGTGAGAAGTTTCGCGGATTCGGTATCGAAGGGCCGATGAGCTTGACGATTGAGCAGCTTGTGCCGGGAGACGCCAACCGGCTTTTTACAGAGACGGGGCTTTTGCCGGGCGACCGCATCAGAAGCGTTGGGGGGGTCGACGTCAACAGTTACTGGCAGATGCAGAAGGTCATCGAAGGGACTTTTGCAGCGGATGTTGCGGTGCTGGCGGAACGGCGTCAATCGTCGGGGAAATTGGAGCTAGTCGAGACGCGGCTTTCACTGCATCCTGTGGCTGCGACAGACCCAAATGTGCAAACGGAGGCAGACCTTGCGAATATCTGCACGATTGTGCCCCGGCTGCGCATAACGGGAGTGGTGGGCAAGCCGGTGTCTTTTAAGGAACGGCTGCTTGGATTGCTGTCGAGGGTCGGCTTAGGCGGGGCCAAAGTTGATGATACGCCGCGGCTCAAGGCCGGGGACATAATCGTCGCCGTGGCCGATGTCGAAAAACCGACGTATCTGGAGCTTAGGCAACTGACCAACGAATATGAAGACAAAGAGCTTCCCGTTACAGTCCTTCGCAGCGACTCCAACGGCGTTGGGCAGCGTGTAACAGTGCCGGTTGTTCCTGAAAAACTGCCGGATTCAGAACGGGTGGTTATAGGCATAGAAGTCGAGCTTGATGCCGAAGAGCCGATTGTCGCTAAGACGATAGCAACCAAACAGTATCCGAAGCCGCTGGATATTCCCTCCGGCGCTAGGATAACGGCCGTAGACGGCGTTGAAGTGTCAAGCTTTTATGATGTTGCGAGCCAATTGCAGGCCAACGCTGGCCAGCGTGTTACGATTGACTGGCGGCTGAATGAGCAGGTCGCAGGCAACGTGGCAGTCGACGTTGGTGAGGAAAAGGGTATAGTGAAAGTTCACAGTTTTTTAGAGCAGATTGTGCCGTTTGCCCGGCTTGAGCGGCTTTACAAGGGCAAGGGGCCTGTTGATGCAATAATGATGGGTTACAAGCGGACGAAGATATTTATCATTCAGACATACGTAACTTTGCAACGGTTGATAGGAGGAGTTGTCAGCCCGAAGCAATTGATGGGGCCTGTGGGGATTCTGACGGTGAGCTATCGTATAGTGGCCACCCAGCCGTTTGTCTATTATGTGTATTTCATCGGGCTGATAAGCGCCTGTATTGCGGTGTTCAATTTTCTGCCGCTGCCGCCTCTAGACGGGGGGCTTGTTCTGCTGTTGTTGGTGGAGAAAATCAAGGGCTCGGCACTGAGTATCCGGACGCAGGAGATTATCGCTTACACGGGCTGGGGATTGATAATCGCACTTTTCATTTATGTGACTTTTAACGACGTTGTTCGCAGTTTCTTTGGCTGACCGGCACTATGGATATGATAATCAGAAAGGATTCTGGGGATGGAAATCGTGCTTGAGAAGCTTTCATCAGATGCGTATCACGAAGGACTGCTGGCCGAGCTCGTGCAGAGTGACAGCGAGATTTATAAGCTGATAGCCGGCGAATATGAGCGGCTGCAAAATACGATACAGCTTCTGGCTGCTGAGAACCGGTGCACACGAGCTGTTCTGGCGGTGCTTGGCTCGATACTACAGAACAAGACGAGCGAGGGATTCCCCAAGGCCCGGCTGCACGGCGGCAGCGGAGTTATGGACGAGATTGAGCAGTTGGCTATAGTCCGCGCCAAAGAGGCGTTCGCCGCCCAGTACGCCAACGTGCAGCCGCACTCCGGCACAACCGCCAACCAGATTGCCATAACGGCGATGCTTGAGCCGGGCGACAAAATCCTGAGCATGGCGACGGAGCACGGCGGGCATTATTCACACGGGTCGATTGATTCGGTTACGGCCAAATTCTATGAAATCGAAAGTTACTGCGTCGAGCGGGACAGCTTCCTTTTAGACTATGAGCGGATACGCGAGCAGGCGCGACGATTCGGGCCGAAACTGATTATCTGCGGCGCGAGCGCATATCCGAGGGCAATCGATTTTGCCAGGTTCAGAAAAATTGCCGACGAGGTCGGTGCGATGTTGCTTGCGGATATATCGCACATTTCGGCACTGGTAATCGCTGGTGTTCACGCATCGCCGGTTGACTGTGCTCATATCACGACCAGCAGCACTTACAAGCCCGGCGGGCCGAGAGGCGGGCTTATCCTGATGGGCAAAGACTTTGAGCAGAAAGTCGGTGCAGGGGACAAACAAATGCCACTGTGGCGACGAATCGAAAAAGCGACCTTTCCGGGTGTGCAGGGAACACCATATTTTAACAATATCGCCGGCAAGGCGGTCTTTTTCAAAGAGACCCTATCAGAAGAATACAGGGCGAGACAGTTCAAGGTTGTGGAGAATGCGAAACGATTAGCGGAGAATCTGCTGACGAGGGGCTATGACGTTCTGACAGGGGGGACGGATAATCATCTGATGCTGATAAATGTCGCAAATTCAAGAGAAGGCCTGACGGGTGTCATTGTTCAGAAGGCCCTTGAGCAGTGCGGCATAGTGGTTGATAAATGTCCGCTGCCCTACGACGACAGGCCGGCGTCTATTGCCGGCGGCATTCGCCTTGGCACGCCGATAGTGACGAGAAACGGTATGGGAACATCCGAGATGGATTCCATAGCCGAGATGGTGGATACCGTGTTGAAAGAGCTTCGGCCGATGGACGACCACCAGTACAGTATCGACAAATCCGTCGCGGTGAAGACCAGCAATGAAGTGATGACTATATGCCGCAAGTTCCCGGTTCTATGAGCGTCAGAAGATTAAGTGGTCTTCATATAGGTCATAAAATCTATTTTATTGAAGTCACGGGCCACTTGCTCTCGAAGGTCCTGCAATGAAGGTGAGACGTGAAACAGCCCTGCATCATGGTCTGAGAAATTCCCGTATAGGATTCCTCCCGGCTCCATGGCGGTTCGTATGTTCTCATAAACGGTCAACGGCTGGAAGATATGCTCCATGACCTCGGTAGCTATGCAGATGTTGTGTTTTGGGAGATGAGGATACAGATTTTCTTTTGTTACTTTGATGACTTCGGTGTCGAAATTGTTTTTTTTGAATCTGAACTCTGTAAACTCCAGCCGCAGGGAATCTATGTCGAGCAGATAAGTCTTTGCAGCTGGCTGCTGCCGGGCAATTTCGAAGGATAAATATCCCATACCGCATCCATAGTCTACTACCACCGGCGGACGACCCAGTTTTTCAAGCAGGAAGTTCGCTATGCCTGCATGACTTGACCTGCCAGTTAGCTTTCTTTTGGCAAAGTGCCCTATCGACCAGAATTGTCCCTTTTTTAGAAGTCTAAGGGTTTCGTAAAAGTAGTCGCCGATTGTTTTGGGAAATCCAAATGAAATATGCCTGAGCATTTCCGGAAGTTCGTGAAGTCGGATGCTGTCAATTGTCTCACGTTCGTCTTTTGCGTCATGGCTGAGACTAAAAAGATGCCGAATGTCCGAAAGTAATTTCTGATACTTAAAGCTGTTAAACCTAAATCTCTGACGCAGACTGATGTACAGCTTTTCAATTTCTTCTTGTGGGCGAGATCTTTTAAGCGACATGAATTCTATATAGTCCTTCTCAACTTGATTTAAATGCGTGTACATTTGCTCAACCCTTCAATCAACAGACATGCTTTTGGACTTCCTGCTGCCTATAGCCCAGGTGATTTGGAAGGCGGCCCCGATAGTTGCCAGCAATAGCATTCGCGAGAATATAAGGAAAGACAACAAGAGAGCTGTAGGTGCTTCAACTCCGTATAAGGCCAGGGACTCGACAAGGGATATTTCTCGTACACCAAAGTTTGCGATTGAGATAGGAATGCGCCCCAGGATAAAAACGGCAGAAGATACCCAGACAAGAACAGTTACCGGGACATCGATACCAACGGCCTTGGCCCCATATACCCATGTAGCTATGCCAAGTATGGTTGCTATGGCTGTGAGCGCAATTATGGTTAGATAAAAATGTAATCCTGTTCCCTGAAAGGCCTTGAGTTGACCGAGGAATCTGTCGACAGCTTGGCGGACTTTTACCGGGAACGGTGATGCGACGAAGCGGGCGATTATACCTGCCTTGGCGCTTGTTCGCTTTCCAATCAGAATACCCCATGCCAGCGCAAGCAAAATAGCCAGAGCGGCAGCGACGGCTGGAATCGCTCGGTTCCGAAATGGATTGGCGACCAGCAGTGCGAACAGACCAATAAACACACGTATGGTTATGTCAGCGGCCTGATTATAGACCATGCTGCTTAAGACTTTGCTTCCTTTGCCGGTTTGTCGTTTTAGGATATACCATTTGACCCCGGTGCTGAGAAATCCCGGCATAATAAGACTATAGAGGTTAGTGATTGTACTGGCTCGGAACACATCAAACGTGGTAACATCACACTTTTGAATTGCCAAGATAAGACGCATTCTCAAGGCCATTACCCAGAAAACGATAACAGTTAACATCCAGAGAATAAAGACGTACTCCCATTTTATGGACTGCGCCGCATCCTGCAGGCTCTTGCGATCGATTCGGCTAAGCACGAGCCCTAACAGCAGGGCTGTGATAATGATTCTAATCAGGAACTTCACAATTCGTTTTCTAGTTTCAGTGGTCAAAGTTGTGTCCTCAGCTCCGGATAAACTGTAACAGTAGTTCAATGAGAGTGTTTGCTTTCTTGGAAATATCGTTTTTGTGGGGACAAGGGCCAGTGGAAATGGTTCTTTCAAGGATTTCCACGACTTTAGCCTTATCTGCCATCTCTGTTAGCCGTAAATAGTTTGTGTTCTCCGTCATTTTATTGAACTGGTCAACCTTTTCAGTATAAGGGATGCTGAGAAAAGGTACTCCAGCAATATATGCAAAAATACATAAATGCATTTGACTGGCAATGACAAGGTTGACGTTTGACAGCAGGGCGATGATTTCCTCCGGCAGCAAATGATTTTCTCCGGATAGAGCGGGCATGGCAGAGTTGTCGCACAGTTCGGCAATATATCGGGCGAACCGCTGATTAGTTGAATTGGTATAAGTCAGTAAGTTGTAATTTTTGTTTTCTGCGAAGCCCCGAACTTCTGACACGAACAGTTGTAGTAGATGTTCTCTGTTCCCTGCATTGTCGTTTATGAAAATCAATCGGTGCAGGCACAGGAGTATTCGTTTGCCCCTAGGCCAGGATTTGATTATTTGCTCGGTTCTTTTGGTCTGCTTTGGCGTCATAAGGAAGACAGGGTCGGCCCCAAGAACAATCTGTTTATTGGTGAGGTTGCCCAAAATGTCTGCGGTTAGTTGGTCTCTTACAGAGATAACGGAAGCACTTTTGAGAACGCTCCTGGTCATGAATCGAGACGCTTTTGAGCGGAGGTTGGAGGCACCTACTGCGAAGACCATGATTTTCCTGCCCAGCAATCTGAAAATGTAAGAAAGGATAAAGAGATTGAACAGGTGGCTGAACATTGGATTTAATAGTCCGAAGTCAAAGAACAATCCTCCCCCTCCGATGATAATCTTGTCACATCTCGTCAGGATAGTAAGAGTTTTAAGTCCAATGTAGCTAGTCAGGCTTTTCACTATATGTACTTGAGTTCCATGGCTATTCTCGGGGATATCCTCGAGATATTGACGGAGAAATTGGGGGTCCTTGGTAAATATATAGATTGCGAGCGGTTCATTTATACCTTTGAGTAAATTCAACAGCTGGGCGCGCAGGATTGCCAGATCTCCTTTGTTTCTTCCACTGAACGACCCTAAGATTGCGACTCGTTTCATGTCTGGTTTTGTATGATTATGCCAGGATTCAAAATTCGATTCAGCCGGTCGATACCCAGAAAGACCTGATTTTCCGGGGCATATGCAGTTGTCTTAAACCCGGAATCAACTACAAGATAACCTCGGTTTATGGTAAGCCGGGATTGGCAGTCAGGACCTTTTTCCTGCTGAGGGTTGCCCGAGCTCTTCATATACTTTCCTAATAGAGTCGATGTATTTTGTGACAGAATATTTTTTCACTGTCTGTTTGCCGGTTTCTACTATTGCTTCTCTCAAATCGCTATCTTCTTTAATCAACCGTATCTTGTGCACCAAGTCCTGCACGTTTTTAACTTCAAAGAGCAAGCCGTTTTCTCTGTCGGTTATTATTTCAGCCAGACCATCTATATTCGAGCCTATCACTGGTATGCCGGAGGCCTGTGCTTCGATTGCTACTATGCCGAGCGGTTCCCAACGTGAGGGAATGACGAGGCAATCCAACAGATTATAGAATTTGGGCATATCGGGCACAAGACCGAGGTATTCCACCCTGTTTTCCAGATTCAGTTGTTTCATAAGGTTTATCATTTTGTTTTTGTCCGGTCCATCTCCGGCAATCAGAAAACGGACTTCCGGGTCTTTGTCTTTCAATATTGAGGCAGCGTGCAGCAATTGTTCCCAGCCTTTCTGTTTTGCGAGCCGGCCCGCAAATCCTATGCAGAAATCTTGCCTTGCCGCTCGCTCTATTGGCTGTTTTTCTTTGTCATACTGGAATCTTGTGATATCGACGAAGTTATGCAAAACCTCAATTTTACAAGGATTGACCCCAGTGTTTTCAACCAGCTTCTGCTTAGTTGCATGTGAGACTGCGATGAACAGGTCAATGACATTTCGGAACAACCTTACCATGCGAGTGTATCTTGCGTACCTTTGGAAGATTTGTCCATGTTCATGGACGATGAGCTTTGTGTTTCGCAAAACAAACATTTTCAGGAGAATCCCCAAGGCGGTTGCCTTTTCAAGATGGCAGTGCAGAATTTTAGCCTTGGTGGTCTTGGCTAGTTTTGCTGCGTCAAGTGAAGATTTAATGTCGTACCTGTGAGTGGTATCGGCGATGTGAACGTTGTCATGGTCAATCATCATCTGATAGGGGCTTCGGCGCAAGGCATATAGGAACATAGCATCTTTCTGGAAAGCCTCGAAGATTCCCTTTGCAACGAGCTGTGCGCCGCCTAAACCTAAGTGGTCTATTATTTGTAGTACTCTTGTTTTCATGTCACCTTAAGGAAGCTCCTTCTGTTGTGTTCATTTGGGGTGTGATGTATTTGGGGCGGCTGGCCTTGCCGCGTTTGAATGGGAAATCGTCTGAAGCATACTGTAATGGCTGAATCATTGCCCGATTTCATTTGACCCTGCACAACGTGTAAACATATTTGCCGCTTGCGGTTCTGCTAATTTCGTCGACGAATTCTATATCGACCTGGCAGCTCTGGCCCATCAGCATCTTTGTCTTTGTGATGATGTCTTTCAAATCTGACTCAGGAGCTTGTTTGCCCGAGCGAAGCTCTACCCTGATGAGGATGTGGTCGTAACGGTCCTGCACGACTTGGAATCTCTTTATCCAATTTCTGAAAAAAAGCATCTGCACGATGAAATGGCTGTGCACGAGGGAGCCGTCGCGCTGCTTAAAGTACCCGAGTGTCCGGCCAATGATTTCTTTGAGTTTGAATGTGTTTCTCCCGCAGGGACAATCACAATCGCCGCTCACCGCCACGTCGCCAATATCGTATCTTATCAAGGGCATCGAGTAGTTCAGCAGTGTCGTGACAATCACCCGTCCCTGCTCGACGGGTTTACTATTTTCATCGAGAATCTCGATACGGTTCCACCATGGGAATGTATGCAGTCCGTTCTGCTCGGGACACTCGCATGCTATCGCTCCAACTTCTCTGGAGCCGTATTGGTTATAGACTTTGCACTTGAGTTCTGTTTGAATCTTTTCTCTGACTTCCGGTGTTAGTGGGCCGATAGTAGATATTACGAATTTTGGCGGATGGAATGACAGGTTGTGCTCGCCGAGGTAGTTGGCAAGCTCAAATGCGGATTCCATATAGCTCCAGTAGGCAACCGGTCTGAAGCGGTTATTAAGGTCAATCAACCGATTCATTTCCTCCACACCCATCCGATAGCAATTAAAGAATTGTCTGTTGTATAAAAAATTAATCATTCTGTCTTTTAGCGTGAGGTTTCCTTCGATGATGTCTCGGTCTGAGCCCCAGAACTTTATTTCGGGTTCTCCGGGCTGCTTGCCGAGGACGGTATTAAAATAGAGCTTGGTGGCGATATTGCCGTCGTTGTATTCAGCGTCCTGGATAAGCCGGACCGGCTCACCTGTACTGCCGCCCGATGTATTTTCGTATGATTTTCTTCCCTTGTGGTCGCCTGAATATAAATTGCCGCCTTCGCTTCGTATTATATCCTTGGTCAGAATGGGAATATCGGAGAATCTGTCAAGGCGGACCTTATCGTCATTAATAACGCCGCAATTTCTTAGGGTCTTGCGGTAGTAAGGAACATTGTGATAGGCGTGCAGCAGTAATTTTTCGAGATTGACTCGGCCGAGCTTCTCAAGCTCCTCCCGACTGGCATATTCATACTTCGCAATCTCTCGAAGGTTTTTCGGTATCCTGCTGCCACTTGCATGCAGCAGACTAAAAATAACAGGTTTTCTCCAGTTCATACCGCTACTCCGCGTACTTATATGTATGGGACTATTGTATATGCTGTGACTGTTTTTGGCTATGTTCTTTGCAAAAGTATGTGAGTTTCTATATTTCTAGACTCCCGTTGTTTTCTCTTTGCAGATGCGCCGGTAGAGCTGCTCATATTGTTCAGCAGCCTTGTTCCAACTGAATTCTTTTGCCTTCGCTCTTGCCGCTGCAGACATCGTTTTGTAGCTCTGCTGGTTTTCGGCCAATTTGCTTATTGCCTCGGCAAGCGCCGCGGCGTCCGGGTTTTCGAGGATAACGCCGTTGTCGGCAATTAACTCATCGACACCTTCGCATCGCGTCGTGATAATCGGCAGGCCCGAAGCCATTGCTTCGAGCATTGCGTTGCTCATTCCTTCGTGGGCGCTGCTCATAAGAAAGATATCGTTATTGCGATAAAGCTCTGGCATCTGCTGTTGGGGCACCCTGCCGAGGAAGTTCACGCACTTGCCGGCACCCAGTTTTTCCGAGAGTTCCTTCAAAGGATTCATGAGATTACCGTCACCGGCAATATCCAGGTTAACCTCAACACCGGAATTGTTGGCCTTTGCAGCGGCTTCAATGAGAAGGTTGATTCTTTTTCTGCTGATTAGACGGCAGACCGTGAGCGCACGAACAGGCGTACCGATTTTTTTATCTTCTACCGGCTTGAATCTTTCGCAATCTATACCGTTAGGTATCACACCAATCTCAAGACTCGGCATAAACTTCAGTGCAAGTTTTTGCAAGCCAACGCTGTTTGAAACGACAGATGAAGCGCGGGACCATATTTTTCGAAACAGGCCGGACAGCAGCTTGTAGTCCAGGTTCAAGCGTATATTGTAACCCGGAACGTCTGAACCGCGGAGCGAGATTATATAAGGCAGCTTGTCAGCTGTTTTGTAGCAGAGCCAGCCGGTAGGGAAAGCAAAGAACGCGTGAGCGAATGAATACGTATTATCCCGCAGCAATCTGCGGTAGTGAGTTCTTGCCTTGATAAGCCATTCGACAACCTCAATCTTACGCCAGAAGTGCAGGTCCTTCTTATGTATGCCGACTTTATGAATAGTGATATTGCCTGCCAGATGCTCTATTGAGAATCCGGGCTGCGGCATGGATGTCAGCACGTCGACCGACAGGTCGTCCCGCCCAATGAACTGTCTGAGTATAGCTAAGTGGGCTTTTCCCGCTCCGCCGCCTATCGGCGGCCACTCGTAGTTTAGCATAAGGATTTTCATTTTTGTTGTCTTGTGGCTTTGAAGAAGCCCTCCTGCTTTTTGAATACTATTATCTCAGGACTCTGGAAATTATTTTTTTTGGTTGGCCACCCTGCCAGTCCGAAGATGGTCTTGGCAGGGTACATATACTTTGGTCTGAATGAAATCACCTTCTTATAGCCCGTATCGCCGTTAATAAGCTCCTCTCTGAACTTGTCGTCGGCAGGTCCGTCGGTGCGCTGGGGCTTGTCATTGGTAACAACCAGGTATTCCGGGTAAACGTCAAATGAGCTTGTTGTGTCAGGATTATCGGGAGGTCTCCATGGACAGATGACACGATATCCCATAAATCCGAGGCGGGGGCTGTATATTTTATCAAATACCAGTCCGATTGTTCTGTTGCGACTAACGTTTCCGGCAAACCACGTTTCGGTTTGTATTCGAGTGTCGTTAAGCAACTCCAGGTCAAGAGCGATACAGTACAGCAGAGACAGGGCATAAACAAGTCCGATTGGCAGGATGCGCACAACAAATGGCGGATACTTCCATCGCAGCCAGTCAGCAGATGTCTTGCCGATAAGCACAGCAAGGCCCGGATAACCAGCCAGCAGGAATCGGGGGCATACGAACTTAATCCGCGTGATAATGAGCGCATAGAATACTACCAGCGGTGCGATGCAAAAGATAGCTTCTATGGGATATTTTTTGCAGCAATACAGAACTGATACCGTGCCAAGAGCTAATAAGGGCCAGCCCATACCATAGTAAAGTTGAGAAGCGCTTCGCCCAAGCAGGTTAACTTGCCCTGTGTAGCTGGTATTGCACTTTGCCGGCACGGCGCTCCAGAAACGAACCCGGTTAAGAAATTCGTCGGGCCCGGCGAGAAAGCCGTTTAGGACTGCGAAAACCAGGAAGAACACAACGGTTGCAGCTAAAACTTTGAGGGAAAAGACCGACAGCACGGCTTTTTTAAGATTATGCTCTGAATTGATGGATTTGTGTATCATTGCAACGGCCGTAGCGATACCAAGGCCCATAATGTATCCGGCAGCGGGTTCCTTGGTGCCTACAGAGTAGCCGCAGAAAAGACCTGCCAGTATGAAGTGATGCCATTTGCCCACGTATGACGCTTTAACAGCCCAGTACAGCCCCAAGGTGAACCAGAATATATACGGTATGTCGACCGTGCCGGTATGACTGTAGAAAACGAAAAGCTGTAACAGTGAAAGAGCCAGGGCGGCCAGCAGGGAGGCAAGGTAATCGTTAAACAGCAGCATTGCTACAAGAAATGTAGCCAGCACTATGGTTGTTCCCATAGTCACAGAAATCCAACGTGAAACCCGGGCAAGCAGTGCCAATCTGTCTATGGTCAAGACTTGTGATATAATCTCTCCTTTTGTTGTTCTGACTGTGACAGGGTTTTTCTCCCAGTGTTTCAGTAATGGCTGGTAGAAGGCGGCGTTAATTAGAAAGTGTCCTCTTGGATACTTATGGCTCCACTCGCCGAAAAGGCGTTGATTCTCGGATACAGATACGATTCCTTCGATAGAGTCCGGCTGCCATGAGACCAGGCCGGTTCGCCCCCAGTTAATTCCGATAGTGTTAATAGTTGCACTGAAGGCCAGGACAACAAGTAATCCCGTAACGTGCCACTTGGTCCAGAAGAATCCGGCTTTTGGCAGGGTGATTGGTTCTTTTTTCGGTTTTACCTGTCTGTTCCTCATTTCCCTGCCCCCTGACAATCTCGGTCTACGTTTTGTTGACCTGCCAAGTACTGGGTTTTGTGTTTGTCATTTAGTTTGTGGCGGTGTTGTTTTCAGCTCAAATACAACGTTTGGCCCAAAAATCTGAACGATGCGGTAATTTTTCATTATGAATTCTCGAAACGGCCTGACTGCTTCGAAGCGGAGGGCTTCATCTTCACCAAAGCGCTGCCTGAGCATATCTGCCCATATGTTATGGTAGGCCTCGATAAAGGTTTTGTCCGGTGGAAGAAATCCCTCTTTTTGCATACCCATAAAACCCTTCGGTACAACAGGCCAAAGCTCGTGCGGCGGCCGTTCGAGAGGGACATGGTTTTTGCGGCTATCTACAATGAATTTCGGCATTTGTTTTTTGAAAGCGGCCAGAAGCCCGTCTATTTTTTTTGCGAATTCCTCCGGCGTGCGCGTGTGCATCTCGCTTTCAAACGCCTTCGGTGCGATGCTGAACCTCTGAGCCGACAGATATATACCCGGCACCCAGCCCCATACGTATATCTTGTCGGTCGGCTTTGTGTGGTCGCGTATATATTCACCGGCTATTTCCCAGGGGGCTTTGTAGCCCCGCGTGCGGCGCATCGAGATTTCCTGCCACCGCTGGAGGTAGCCGTTTCGCTTTTGCGGATACATGGTGCCCGAATATGGGCTTCTCGGCAAGCCGAAGAATATGTGCCAGGACATCAAGACCATCACCGCAAAGGCGATGATCCCGGTTACGGCCCATTTGGTCTTGAATACCGCCTTAGTCAGCTTGTCGCGATAAATCGCCACAAGATACCCGCCCGTCATAGCGGCGGAGGCGTTCAGCGGAAGGTAATACTGCTCGTAGGAGCGAGGGCTTATCCAGACAAAAGCCATATCCAGCAGCCACCATACGGCAAACAGCAGGACAAATCTTTCACCGCCGCTTTTATCTTCGGCGGATTGTCTTTTTGCCCCGGCGATTAACCTATACACCCTTGCTGCAATCGAGCCCAGCGCCAGAGAAATCGGTAATATCAATTCAAGGTAGAATCTCAGCACCTTCGGCCACTGTTCTGAGAACGGTATTACGGCTTTAGTGCCTGAGAGATAACCGGTCGCGTGTGCGGCCTGGCCGGTCGAGAACAGGCCTGATATTGTCTTGTAGACAAACGCATAGGGAAGGGCCAGTTGCACGTTCCAGCCGATTATCCATATATACAAGGGTGCAATTGCCGCTGCTGCACCTGCCAGCAGCAATACAATGTCGATACCCGTTTGTTTCCACGTCCTGTGCCTGAATATCGGCTGCACCAGTACGAACAGGCCGATAGCACCGATTGCGGAAGTACCGGTTGGCTTAAAAAGCGGCGCCCAGGCGGCAGTCGCGCCGGCAAGAACGCCATACCACCATCCGCCGCCAAGTTGTCGCAGCACAAAAAAACTTACTCCCGTCACCATGCACGCGATTGCATACTGTTCCTTGACGTTGCCGAATTTCGATAATAGAGGGCATGACAGATAGACCGCTACCACAATTACTCCTGCGGCGGCTGGCAGCTTTCCGAACAGCTTTCTCATCACGATAAACATCGCCACGAGAGCGCCTGCCTGCATAATCGTCTGAATGAGCTTTGGCCCAAATTCATTAAATCCGAACAGCCGGACACCCAGGATATTAACCAGCAGTGTCCCCAGGGCGGCGCTGGGCTGTTCGTCAACGCCGATTTTTGCGCCGTCGAGGATGTGCTGGGCGGAGTAGACGTTGGCGGCGCTGTCGAAGGGGTCCGGGTAGCTGAGTTCAAAATACCGCCCAAGCGCAAATGGAATGCCTGCGAGAATTACAATAAGAATAATTGTCGCCAGCTCCGTATCAGATGTGTTTTTGGTCACGGCCGGTTTTTTGTGTTTGCCCCTCGGCTGACGGCCCTTTGCAGAAGCCGCGGTCATTTTCTGTCTCCGGTGGATGATTCGAGAATCTCCCGAATCACGTAGGTCGGTCGATTCTGTGATTCATGATACGTCCGCACCAGCAGTTCCGCCAAAAGCCCCATCAGGACGAGCTGTATCGTGGTGGTAATCAAAAGGGCGGTCAGAACAAGCAGAGGATTACGATTCATAGGGAGGTGTTGCGCGGAAATGAACTTTTGATACAGCACGACAAGTCCCGAGGCCAAAGCGACTAATGTGCTCAAAATACCGAGACCTCCGAAGATATATATGGGCTTCGTGGAATACGAGCCGAGAAACTTGACCGTAATCAAATCCAGCATCACCTTCCAGGTCCGTCCCAGCCCGTATTTTGCGACGCCTGCGGTTCTGGGCCGGTGGTTGACAGCCATTTCGCAGATACGTGCGCCAGACCAGCTTGCCAGTGCCGGGATGAATCGATGCATCTCGCCATACAGACGGGTTTCTACGAGGACCTCTCGCCGGTACGCCTTAAGCGTGCAACCGAAATCGTGGAGCTTGACCCCTGTTATTTTCGCTATCAGCCAGTTTGCGGCAATCGACGGTATCAGCCGGGTGATGGCATTGTCGTGCCTTTTCTTGCGCCAGCCGCTGACCACGTCGTAGCCCTCGTTGAGCTTTTCAATCATTTTTGGAATATCGGCCGGGTCATTCTGCAAATCGGCGTCAATGGCGATGATAATCGCCCCGTTGGCGTGGTCGAAGCCGGCACTCAAAGCCGAAGTCTGGCCGAAGTTTTTACGAAACCTTATTACCCTGACTTTGTTGTCTTCATTGTGCAACCCGGACAGAATGCGGAAGCTGCCGTCTGTGCTGCCGTCATCTATGAAAATCAGCTCGTAGTTGTGGCTGCTGGACAGTGCCTGTGTTAGCTGGTCATATAACGGTCTGATGTTGTCCTGCTCGTTATACACCGGCACAACTACGGATACTTCAGGCGGCTGTTTGGCCATAATCAGCTCCGAACAAATCCATTTCGTAACTGTATACTATGTTAACAGTTAAGTAATCGGCTGTAAAGCCGAACAACCATACAGGGGTTTATGGTTATTTGCGTATCTGATGAACACATCTGGAGCTGGGTCCGGGAAAGATTTGTATACACCATATTAAGGTCGAGTCACCGGTCAAAATCCGGCGAAAAACGGATTTTGGCCATAGTAGCTTTCAGAAGCCGTTTAAAATAGCTTGCGAAACGTCCGATTTTTTAATATACTTATGGTTTTGGTTAATCCTTGGTTTGCGAATAGTTCTATGAATGGAGATTTGACGATGGGGTCTGGGAAATTGGTTCCGGGTATTTTTGTAGCTGTCTTGGTATTAGCATTGCAGGTTGGATTTACTTCGAAGTCAGTTGGCGCAGAGTCATCCGTAGTCGCAGCGACGGCTGAACTGGCCGAGGAGGGGCGCAAGATGCCCGTTGAAGCTGCCGAGCCCAATCAGGGCGAGCCCAAAATAGTCTTTGAAAGTACGACTCACGACTTTGGGCCTGTTTCGCCCGGTTCGAGTAATGAATGCGAGTTCAATTTTCGGAACATAGGCACCGGCATACTGAAAATAGAAAAAGTCAGTAAGACCTGTGGCTGCACACCTTTCACGCTTGAAAAGAAAGAATATAACCCAGGGGAGGAAGGGACGATAAAGGTGAAATACAATGCTGACCGTGGTGCGGGCGTCAGAACAAGGAAGCTGCATGTATATTCGAATGACAAGAGGACGCCGAATACCGAGTTGACAATAAAGGCCGCCATTGTTGAGAAAGTAGTATATGAGCCAAGCCGGCTGGACTACGCGATGAGAGGCGAAAACGCGGATGTGGCAGAGCTTACGATACGAAGCGTCGATGAGAAAGCTTTTTCGATACTTGAACTTACGTCCACCTCAAATGCGGTCACCGCTGATTTTGACCCCGACAAGAAGGCCTCGCAGTTTGTTCTCAAGACTAAAATCGACCCCCAAAAGATGAACAGGAGGTATAACGGGCGAATCGAAATTAACGTGAACCACCCTGAGTGTTCCCGGATTACTGTTCCTTTCAGCATCCTTCCGAGATTCAGGGTTGACCCGCCTGCCATCAATGTCCTCACTGCTGAGCCGGGCGAGACCGTTCACAAGGAGCTGTGGGTTCTCAATAACTATGACGAAGATTTCGAAATCACTTCGACAAGTGCAAAGGCAGGCACCATAAAGGTCGTCAGCCAGGAGAAACTCGGCAGCCGCTACAAGTTGAACATCGAGATAAAAGTCCCCCCGGAGAGAAATGCCATGAGGATGTTCTCAGATATGCTTTCGATTAGCTTCGAGGACGGCGAAAAGATCGATGTGGGCTTACGAGGGTTCTACCGGCATAAGTAACAGCGTAACCAGCCACCGCTTGCTATCTGGCGAGAGTTGAACTTTTTACGGGCTATGACGGGAAAAACGGCTTTTATTTGCCTGCTGGCAGCAGGGGCTATCCTTACTGTCGGGCTTTCTGAAACGTATGCCCAGGACCGGCCTGCGGGCGGGCAATCTATTACCATTTTCTTCACGGGCAACGAACTCGGTGAGATGAAACCCTGCGGCTGCTCCGGAGGACAGCTTGGCGGCCTCGACAGGCGAGCCAACATGCTCAATACGGTCGAACAGGAGAACCGGCTTATCATTGACACCGGGTATCTGGTGCCGGAGTTAAACGAGCAGAACCTCATCAAATTCAATATCATAGTGCAGGCCTTTGCCCGGCTCGGCTATGATGTGGTTAATCTAATCGAAGAAGATATTTTCATCGCTCGCCGGGCGGGGCTCATGGATGGTCTCTGTGTGCTCTTTGACTGTATTACGGCCGCGGATACTGATGGGGGCAATACTCCTGCAAAATTCACGAAGAGTTTTATCCGGAATGAAAAGCCGGTGGATATAACGGTCGCTGTTGTGGGCAATGAGGAAGAGTTATTCCGGCTGGAGGAGCTTTTCGGCGCTGTCGATGCCTGCGGGCCGGCGACTGTCAATGTCCTTATCGTCAATCAGGCAGACCCTGGTATTGTCGCCGCGTTTTCCGGTATGGATTTGGTTTCGTGTGTTATCATATCACCGCAGTCTGACGAGCCGATGTTGATTAGTGAGGTGGTCGACGGCCCTTTGATAGTGTCGGCGGGGCGATTAGGCAAGTACGTTGGCGAAATCAAGGTTGACCTTGAAGGTGAAATACCTCGATTGTCGTTTACCTCCGTCGCGATAACCGAGGATATGAATCAGCAGCAGTTCTTTGTTGAGCTATACAAAGATTACCAGCGAATGTTGAAGGAGGCCGGCCTGCTTGAAAAATATCCGAAATTTGTCCTGCCAGACCATCTCGAATACGTCGGAGCAAGGTCGTGCAAACTGTGCCACGACTATGAGTACCAGATGTGCAGCACCAGCCCACACGCCGATGCCTTCGCTACTCTTGAGAAAGTCGGGTCAGATTATGACCCCGAATGTGTCATTTGCCACGTCGTCGGTATGCAGTATGAAAGTGGCTTTGTTTCGCCGACAATGACTCCGGAGTTGAAAAACGTCGACTGCGAGGTTTGCCACGGTCCCGGCTCGGAGCATCTCAGGTCCCTCGGCGCAATCGAAACTTCGGGGCCGATATTAACTTGCACCGACTGCCACACCACCGAGCACAGCACCGGTTACGCGGGCCACGAGGATGAATACTTTGAAAAAATCGTCCACTGGCGAGAACCGGTGTCGGTTGTCAGGGTCAGGGAACATTGATTATTGATAATCAGAGGGAACTGGCAACGATTCGGATTGTCAAATAAACCGGGTAAGAAGTATGATTAGGACATTGCGAATAACGAGTATTGTAGCTGCTGTAGGGGCGGTTGTGCTGCTTGTTTTGCCGGTGGCTTACGGGGTACGCCGGAATCCTCAGATAGAAGAATTTCTAAAAGCTCCCAGTGCCATCGACGAGTTTACAGCCACAAAAGGGCAAAGACCGGCTGAGGACAAGAGTCAAACCTCGCCGCTGGTCAAGCAGGCAATGGATTTCGCTCGCTATCTTAATCCGCCCCCACCGCCGAAGCCAGAACGTGCCGCGACTACTGCGCCTGTCCAGACCCAACCTGAACCACTGGGGCCCGTATCCGCGAAATTCGAGTTGGTTGGAACCAGCTACTATGCTTCTCATCCGGAGTTGTCGCTATGCTTGATAGATGAGCCGGGCAAGGGGCTTAACTGGGTCAGGCAGGGCGACACTGTGGGCCGTTTGACAATCGAGCAGATAAGCGACGGCACGATTACTGTTCATGACGGCCAGAGGACTTTCGATATGGTCGTCAAGGTTAACGAGCCGTGGCGTGACCTGCTGAGAAACCCGCTGGGTGAAGCTCGAGTTGGAGCTTCGCCTCACACTTCCGCACCGGCAGTTCCTGACGTGCTGGACCCGAGAGCCGATATTTCATCACGGAGGCGTGTTGGCGACCGGATTATCCGCTCACGACCCAGACCACCGGACCTCGCCCCTCGTGAACGAATTACCACCGCCTCGGAGCCGAAAGTCGCTGTAGAAGAACCGGTTGGTGGTGAAGGTATGACTGAGCGTGATATGGTCTTTGAAAGGCTTATCGAAGACATGAAGGCCTCCAGAATTACACCTGACGAGGTGGCTCGGATGGGGCAATTGGCCCAGACGCTCGAGCAACTCGAAGAGCTTCAGCGTCAAAAAGCCGCAGGCCAGTTCGATGCTAATTCCGTCGAATCCGACACACCACCCCCACCGCCCGAAGAGTAGCAGGGACTAAAAAAGCCATATTTATAGGACCATCCAATTTCGGGGACTTTTTGTGCCATCCTGGCCTAAAAACCGCATTTATCCGGTCTGAAAGGCGGAACTTTTGGGCATTTGATTTGTCTTACTTAATGTGGATACCCTGTATTTAGAGCCCATAGTCATTTCAAAGTTAGCTGCCGGTGGCGGCACTGCGCTGCTGGAAGAGCGGTTGATTGCAAAACTGCACAATCCTTGTCGGACTCTACAACGGAGGACTCTATGGCGTCGAAACTAAGATTTCCCATATTCGCCAGCTTCATTTTATGTTCATTACTGGCCTGTGCCGAGGTCTCCGCATTAGGGTCAGCCCCTGACCGATACCGGGTCTTTTTGCTGAAAAATATCTCGCCGGAAGATGGAAAACGGCTTCTGGCGGAGGCAAATATCACAGGTGTTTCTCAGATACCGGGCAGCGATACCCTTCTGATTAGCGCTAAGCCGGAGGCCCTTGTCAAAGCCGCAGCCCTTTTGGCTCTGGCAGATTCTCCTGAGAACTACGCCGTGAAGGCATTGCTGCCTGTCTCCGAGGCGAACAAGATGCCATCCGCAGAGTACATTCAAGCTGAAATCGGTGGTATATCCATTGGGACGTTTTTTGACCCTCCGGGCGGCACCGGCCTTAAGGCAATTATTGATGTTCAGAGTGATATGCTTTTTGCTGTAGCGCCGGCTGAGGTAATGGACAAGATAGTCGCCATCGCCGAGCGGGCAAAACAGGTCGAGCCGGCCTTGCCGGACGAACAGGCAGGTGCGATGATGCCTGCGGTTGCCCAAAGTGTTGAATCCGATGGCGAGGCCGAGCCTGATAAGCTGTATCAGGAGCTTCTTGACTCACTGACGAAGGCGGAGGAGGGATTATTACAACAGCCGGAGCCGAACCAGCCATCAGTGGATATGCAATCGGCTGAAGAGCCGATTGAGCCGGGCGCCTCTGAGCCGAATGCCGAGCAAACGACTTTGCTTGAGCCGGAAGCAAACCTGGACGAGGAGGGATTTGGCAGTCGCACTTATGAGCCGAAGGTAATTCCGAACGCAGAAGAAAACCTTCAACTCTCATTGCCCGAGAAGCTCGAGGTCATCCAGTTGCTGGACCTCGTTGGCAAGTATCTCAATCTCAATTACGTCTACGACCCCAAGCAACTCATCGGCAGAGAGGTTCATCTGAAAGTTCAAGGCCCTGTCAAGGTGGGGGAGCTTTATCCGCTGGTCGAAAGCGTCTTGAAGTTCACGAACCTTGCGATGTCCCGCAAAGGTAATCTTGTAACCATAGTTCCTTTGGAGAATGCTCTGGATATAGACCCGACTTTGATAGAGGCAAACCGTGGCACAGTCGAGGCCGGTGACGTGATAGTAACACGTATTTTCGAGCTTCAATATGTGGACACCGCCCAGGCCAAAAGCATACTCGAGCAAATGAAGCTCGGAGCCGTAACCGAGCTGCCGGGGCTTGGGACAATTATCGTAACCGGCTACGCCTACCGAATGAGCCGAATTGAGCAGCTTCTTGAAGTCATTGATAAACCCGGCAAACCGAGGGAGTTTAGGTTCCGGCAGTTAAAATATACTATGGCCAAGACGCTCGCACCGAAAATCAAGGAGCTTGTCGAGCAGTTGGGTGATGTTTCGATTGCTATTGCCGGCACTGAGCCGTCGGTGCCGGAGCGGCAGCGAGGAAGACGACCGGCACCGCGTCGGACTACGCCGACCCCTACACCTGAGCCATCAAAGCCGACCGTTTATCTCGACGCCGATGAAAGGACCAATCGCGTTCTGATGATAGGCAACGAATCGGAGCTTGACGTTGTTGAGGACCTCATCGGTGCTCTTGACGTTGCGCAGCAGGACCTGCGTTCTTTGCGTGTTTACGAGATTCAGCACGTTGATGCCGAGGATGTCAGAGCCAAGCTGGCTGAGTTGGGAATAATCGGCGCCGGCCAGGTGACAACGCCCGGCAGGATTACGCGCAGGACCGTCGCACAACAGCAGCCGGGGACGCCGCCGTCGCCCACACCCACATCTCAAACCGGCGGAGGAGAAGTGGAGCTGCCCACGGAGGAGACGCAGGTGGTTGTAATTGAATCGACCAACTCCCTGATGGTTAATGCGTCACCGGAGCAGCACGTTTTGATTGCTACCATAATCGCCTATGTTGACAGTGAAAGCGTGGAAAAAGCAATACCTTATGTGGTCTATCCGCTGCAGAACCAGCCGCCCGGCCATATTGCGGAGGTGCTTAGCAAGCTTGTTCAAGAGGTCGTTCAGGACAAGGAGGGCAAAATCGAGAGAGTCCCCAGAAACGCTGAAGAAAATATAATTATTGTTCCCGACCCGAACACTTTTTCTTTGATTGTCTATGCCAGCAAGAAAAATCAGGACTGGATATCGAGTCTCATCAGGACGCTCGATAAAAGACGTCCTCAGGTGCTGATTGACGTAACGCTCGTCGAGATTACCAACACCGATAAGTTCGACCTCGATTTGCAACTAGCGAGCAAGCTTCCTGCAATGGTACCGGGCGGTAATATGGATTTCTTAGATTCTATTGTTGGTGGAGCTAGCAGCGAATCCACGTTCTTGGGAAATTCTCACGAAGTATATTCCTACCCTGGGAGGTCGGCAGAACTTGGTGGAGGTGTTGCGCAGGGCTTCTACAGCGACAGACATATCCAGGCGCTGCTGACTGCCATTGAGTCAAAAAGCTACGGCCGAGTTCTGGCCAAGCCCAAAATCCTCGTTAACGATGGCCAAAAGGGTATCATCAAGACTACTGACACCACAAATGTCGAAATCCAAACTACAATAGTGCCTGAACAGGGCAATTCACAGATAAGCACTTCTTACAAACCATACGAAGCCGGCATAACGCTTGAGATACAGCCAAATATCAGTGAGGGCGACCTGCTGCTGCTTATAGTCAAGCTTGATAGGACAGACTTTCTGCCCAGAGACGATACTTCCGTGCCACCGGACACCCGCGCCAATACAGTTGATACGATAGTAACTGTGCCAAATGAGAAAACCATCATACTCGGTGGATTGCTAAAGTTAAACCAGGGCAAAGGTGGTTCCAAGGTTCCGCTGCTGGGCGATATACCGCTGTTGGGAGGATTGTTCAGGAGCACGTCCAACAGTGTCAGCGACTCAAAACTTTACGTATTTGTCAAGGCCAATATACTCAGGCCTGAAGCGATATTGGCAGGGCTGCCGGAACTTGAGCGCATATCCGACAGAAGCCGCGCTGCTTTTGAAAGGTCCGAAGAGCAATTTCAAAAATACGAGGCATGGCCCGGTATAAGGCCGAAAGCGGTAGAGCCCTTGAAGGTGCTGGAAGCCGAGTAGGCATATGCACATAATTTTCATAAATGGGGTAAAGATGGTAAAATGGCATCTTGGAAGGGCAAATGAAAGAGCTTTTAATACAAACCGCCAGACAGACCGGCATACTCGATGCCGACAAGCTGGCTGAGTTTCTTGGGGAAGACAGCGCCGGTAGTCGTCTCGATGAACGGTTGCTGAGCTGTCCGCATTTCACCGAGGAGCAGATATTGCGTCTGTTTGCTGCTGCGCTTGGGGCGCAGTTTTATTCCGAGATTCCTGCAAAGCTGGTTCCTCCGGAATTCGTTCACGCCGTACCGGCTACCTATGCCCAGCACCATTCGCTTGTGGCAATAAAAAATGAAACCGACAATGGAGAGTTGACGGTGGTCCTCTCCAGGCCGCTTGATATCGCCGCCCTTGATAATGTCTCCAAGATGACGGGGCTGCCGGTTCACCTCGCTGTTGCCACACGCGCAGCCATTACCGCCGTAATCGACGTCGCATACGAACAGCGAACAACGGTTATTGAGGAAGTTGCCGAGGAGCTGGACAGCCAGAATCTCGACCAGCTCGTAGATGAAGTGGCCGGCTCGGATGACCTTCTGGACGTTGTGAATCGTCCGCCGGTAATTCGCCTTGTCAACGATGTACTGTTCCGGGCGCTGCAGTTACGCGCCAGCGATATCCACGTCCATCCCTATGAGGCCAAGATACAGATTCGTTACCGCATCGACGGTATTCTCTATGATACGCTGAGCTTGAACAGAAACGTGCTGTCGCTGATTGTCTCGCGTATCAAGGTTATGGCGGGTATGGATATCGCGGAGCGTCGAATGCCGCAGGATGGGCGCTGCAGCGTCCGTCTGGGCCAGCGGGAAGTCGACCTTCGCGTCAGCACCGTCCCCACCAGCTACGGCGAGCGCTGCGTGTTGCGTCTTTTAGACAAGAGCACGGGTATCCTTACGCTTGACCAGCTCGGATTATGGGAAGACGACCTTAAGAAATTCGATACTCTGCTCGGCCGGACACACGGCATTATCTTCGTGACGGGACCCACCGGCAGCGGCAAAAGCACCACGCTGTATGCCTGCCTCAACCGCATCAACTCCGCCGAAAAGAACGTGATGACAATCGAGGACCCGATAGAGTATCAGCTCGAAGGCATCAGCCAGATGCAGGTTGCCTCTAAGAAGGGCGTTACTTTTGTAAATGCGCTTAGGCACGTTCTGCGGCAGGACCCGGACGTGATTATGGTCGGTGAGGTCAGGGACGCCGAGACGGCACGAATGGCGATACAATCCTCTCTAACTGGGCATCTTGTTTTCAGCACCCTGCATACAAATGATTCGGCCGGTGCGATAAGCCGGTTGCTCGACTTGGGGGTTGAGCCGTATTTAGTCAGCTCCTCCCTGATTGCCATAATGGCGCAGCGTCTGGTTCGAAAGGTCTGCCCCGACTGCAGAAAACAATACGAGCCGACGGCCCGCGAGCTTAGAGAACTGGGGCTTGGGGATGTGCCCACACAAGCGGAGGCAGAATTCTACTTCGGGTCGGGCTGCGACAAGTGCTTCCAGACCGGCTATCGCGGCAGGACAGGCATTTACGAGCTGATGCTCATAAATGAAGAGATACAGAACCTCATCTATAAAAGGGAGTCAGCGGGATTGATAAAAAAGGCCTCGCTCGATGCTGGTCTGCAGACGCTGCGGATGGATGGTGCTCGAAAGGTTCTTTCAGGGATAACGACCATCGCAGAGGTGCTAAGAGTCACTCAGGCCGACGTTATGTAGGGATATAACTATGCCAAGATATGCCTATACAGCAATAGATGCTGACGGCAGAAAAGCCAAAGGCACCATAACCGCCGAAAGCCCCTACGCCGCTCGCAAGCAGCTTCGTATACGCAACATTCATCCGACCGCGGTCGCTGAGCTTACGGCGGCCCACGAAGGCAAGTCCGCCCTGATGTCGGTTTTTACAAGGACAAGCAAGAAGCAAATCATCGACTTTACCAGGCAAATGGCCACACTGCTTAATTCAGGAATAAAGCTGACTGAGGCACTGGCGGTACTGACGATGCAGGCGCCCGATTCGAGATTCAAAAGCGCCCTTACCGACATCCGCGACCGTGTGGTTACAGGCGAATCACTGACGGACGCGATGAAGGACTACGAGGATTATTTCGACATAATTTATATCAGCATGGTTCACGTCGGCGAGGTTACCGGCTCTCTTGGCTCTGTTTTCAACACCATAGCCGGTTTTATGGGCAAGCGCCAGAAAGTGGAGTCGAAGATAATTACGGCGATGGTCTATCCATCGATTCTAATTACCGCGGCCATTATTGTTGTTCTCATACTCACCACTTTCGTAATACCCAAGATAGGTGCCCAGCTCACAGCAGCAAGGCAGGAATTACCCTGGATTACAAAGCAGTTGATGAATTTAAGCGCGATTATGACAAGCTGGCGAATTCTGATTGTAATCGCAGCCATCGCAGCAGTCGTATGGAGCTTTAAGCGATTCTTCAGAACAGCTCGCGGTGCTTTCTTGAGGGACAAAATCCTGCTTTCACTGCCGTTGTTCGGCCCGCTTGTCAGGCAGCGCGTCGTTGCCCGTTTTGCCTCAACGCTTTCGACGCTTCTCGGCTCTGGTTTGAGTATGGCTGAATCGCTCCACGTTGTTGCCGAGGTTACCGGCAACACGCTGATGAAACGAGCCGTCATCCAGGCCCGCGACAGAATCTTAGCCGGCGCCGATATCGCCACGCCGCTTCGCGACAGCGGCGTTATCGACCCGTCAATAGCTCACATGGTCACCGTCGGCGAAAAAAGCGGCGAGCTCGAAACAATGCTTAAAAATATCAGTGACTCGCTCGAAGAGTCAACCGATGTCGTTATAGAGCGGCTAAGCGCAGCCGTCGAGCCGGTCATCATCGTTATTATTGCGGTAATAGTCGGCATTATCGCGCTGGCTATATTGTTGCCGATTTTGAGAATATCCCAAATGGCACTGTGACAGAACCGGAGGTAATTATGAACACAAAAAGCAAAAACCGTTTTTTCTTGTTGCCTTCTCACCCCGTAAGGCGCCATCGCGGCGCATTTACGATTATAGAAGTGATGGCCGTGATTGTCATCATCGGCATCCTGGGTGGTATCGTGGCAATCAGCGTTGTTGGCAGAATCGACAAGGCCCGAGAGACTGCGACTAAGGCAAACTTGAAAATGCTGCACAACGCCGTGGTGCAGTTCAAGCTCGATACCGGCCGATACCCCAGCGAAGACGTAGGTCTGTATGAGATTATCGAACAGCCTACCGACGTGACGGGTTGGAATCCCGGCGGCTATCTCGAAACAACCGATCTGCCCAGAGACGGCTGGCACAACGACTTTTTCTACCAGAGGTATCCTGATAGCGGCAAGCCCTTTGTTATCATCAGTTATGGGGCAGACGGTGAAGAAGGTGGTGAGGATTATGACGCCGACCTGTACAGCACAGACCCTGAATGAGGACATTGAACTGATGACAGGGTACAGAAGACAGAGCAAAGAGGACAGAGGACAAAGAACAGACATCCGTCACCCGTTATCCGTCTTTCATCTTCGGGCTTTTACGCTGGCTGAGTCAATGGTTGTAATCGTCCTTGTCTCGCTGCTGGTGGCGTTGGCAGCCACAAATCTTAAAGGTGTGATTCTGCGAAACACTTTTAGGTCCAAGGCGCGTGGCCTTGTCTCTGCTCTCGGAGCTGCCTCGACTGCCGCGGCTCAGTCCGATAAAAGATACGAAATCATCATAGATATCCCGGAACAGAGCTACATATTTCGCGAAATCACATCGCCGGAGCTTTCCGAGGTTCTCGAAGAGGAGATAATTGCTGAGGAAGACTTTGGCGACAATTGTACCGTTGCTTATGTTTTGTTCGACGACGGTGACTTCACCAACGAGTACAGGGCGAAGTTTCGGGCAAGCCGGGCGGGCTGGCAGTTCGGCGGCGTAATCTGTTTGCTCGATGAGGAACAACAGCCCTGGTCCATTGTTGTCGACCGGCTCAGCCACATAGTTCGGCTTGAGCAGGGCGAGGCACAAATTGTCTGGCCAAGGAGTCAGGATGAGCTTCCCTTCTGAAAATACAACAAGGCGACACGGCTGTTCCGGCCGTATTTTCATCCCGGCCTGCCGAGAGAGGCCCGCAGCGCGACGGGCCTTCACGCTTGTTGAAAGTATGGCTGCCGTCACGCTGCTTGTCTTCATCGGTGCGAGCGTATGGATTATTCTGGAACGCTGCATGGTTTCGGTAACCGATTCGACCCAGCGTATGCGTGCTTTTGAGGTCGCGCGCGAGAATATGGAGCGGCTACTCGGCTCCACCAGCGTGCAGGAGACCAGCGAGTACGGTACAAGCGAAGATTTTCCGGATATCCGCTGGCATACAACGGTCGAGAGTTTCTATGAGCCGCTCACGGCCCGTATGTGGATTCAGGCAATCTGCTCGGCGGAATATTCCGACTCAGCCGATGAGACCAAAAGCGTTGAGCTTACCCACTGGCTTACCGACCTGACTAAAGAGCAGTTGGAGCAGTTGATGAGGAACAGGGAGCAGCGGGAAAAGGAGCTTGCCGAGCATATCATTGAAACCGAGGAGCTGGCTGCCCAATATGCCGGCGTTACCGTCGAGACAATCAGGCAGTGGGTTCAAAACGGTATGCCGTTAGGCCCCGGAGGAACATATCTCAAGCCTTGGCTCGACCTTTACCTGCAAACCGACGGAATGCCGAGCGAGCAGGATAGGCAGATTCTCCTTCAGGAGTATCCCGAATTGGCCGGCACGACAAGCCCGGGCACGGACGTTTCACAGCCGGATGGGGATGAGCAGGATATTGAGCCGGATTTTTCGGATGAGCCGGAAGAGGATGAGGAAGATTTTGAACTGACGGACGACGAGGAGTTTCCGGATGATTTTGATTTTTAACCCATAAATTGTGGGAGCCGCCTCTTGGGGCCTGTTTGGCCCATAGTTGGTGAAGTGAAGACGGTATGAAATACATTAGCGACAAGATGCCTTTTCGTCAGCGGGGCTTTACGCTTGTTGAGACACTTGCGGCCTTGACCATTGGCTCTATGGTGCTGATTGTCGTTTTGGCCATATACAGCCGGGCGCAGACTGGCGCAGCAGACGTTCTTGACAAGCTCCAGAGAAACCGGCTTCCGCGCGAAGTCTTTCAGAGAATCTCCGAGGACCTCGACCAGATTATTGGCTCCGGGCAGGATGTTCAAATCGATATCCAGAATAAATTCATAGGTGGCCTGGCGGCTGCGAAGATGGAAATTGTCAGGAGTATCAATAACGCCAAGGATGAGCCGGAGACGCTTGAAAAAATCGTCTGGCAGAGTAACATCGACCCTGACACGGGCCTGCTGACTTTGTATCGCAGCCACTCCGGAATCAACCTCGAAGACAAGCTGCTCGATGAGCAGAAAGAGCCCTGGCAGCGTGAGCTTTTTGTGCCGATATGCACGGGTATCGGCTTTTTCAGAATTGAAATTCCACGAGGCGAGGTTGTCTTATATAGTTGGTCGGAAGAGAGATTACCACCCGCTGTTTCAATCACGCTATCGTTTGCCCAGCCGTATAAGACAGTAGACGGCACGTTCGATGTTCCCGAGGAGGACAAGTTTGTTCGCACCATTGCCGTGGACAGGACCCGCAAGCTGGCGTTTGTTATTCCGCCGCCAGATGTCAATAAGCCGGAGTCGGGCGATTCTGACTTCAATTCACAGCCGGAGGACAAAGAATTAGAAGAGCTAACCGATGAGTAGATACCAACACAGCCGCAAGGATAACGTGCAGGCCGGAACCGGCTCTGCTTCCTCACGGTTCAGTGGCATTGTGCTTCTGGTAACGCTGGTTGTGTTGATGGTGCTCGCGGCTATGGGCTACAACTTAGCCAGCCGGGTCGCAGCCCAGCGCCATCGAGACAATTATATTATCGATTACACCAGTGCCTGCTACGCCCGTGATTCGGCAATGAAATACGCACTGGCGACACTGCAGGACCTTAAAGACATTGAGCTTATCGCCCGTCCGAATGAGCCGGATTTTTCCGACCTTTTTGCCCTCAGCGAGCTGGATTATCGCCGGCTGCTCGAAGAATGGGCCAAGCAGATTGCCGAGAGTCAGCCGGAATCCTCAGGCGTTGATTCCAATGAGCCATTTTCCGGGCTGGCGGGCCTTGAAGGGATTAATGACATAAACCTCGAAGAGTTGTTTACCGGTGAAGCCAATGTCGGTGGCGCGGCCGGTCCTAATGCTATCGATATGCTCCGGATACCAGGCCCTTACGGGCCGCCCTGGCCTTGTGTTACCGAGTCGGTCGAATTTGAAATCGGCTCTGCAACCGTGAAAATTGAAATCGAAGACGAAAACGCAAAATATCCCGCTGGGTGGGGTATGCTCGATGATGAGAAGGTCCGTCGTGAAGCCGAGACAAGTCTCGAAACCTTTTGCGAGTGGATGGGACTCGATGCTTACGAGATTAGCTCGGTCAAGGAACAGCTCGCAGCAGTCAGCTTAATAAGACCCTTCAAGGTCGAGTTCAAGCCGGTAAGGCAGAGAACCGCCGTGCGGATTCGCGCTCCCGCCTCACGCAGACGCGGCAGGCGCCAGCGAACAGTATATAAAACTACGGTGACAACGCCTGCGGAGCAACTGGTCAAGCAGGCCAGAGACGTTTCCAAGCTTTTGCACAGTTCACTTATTGATACTGAAATGCTCGCTGAGCCGACTGTTATCAGCGAGGACAGGCAGGAATCGGCACTTAAGTATATGAGCTTATGGGGCACAACCCAGGTTAATATCAACTCCGCACCTCGGCAGGTGCTGGAAGCGGCCTTTGTCTTCGGGGGCGATGCAGACAGAATCGCAGCCGAAATAATAGAGAGAAGGCGCAAAAAGCCCTTCAAGGATATCGAAGAGTTAAAAAATGAGCTTTTCAGATTCTCTGATACTATCGAAAAGTGCAGGCCCTACATTACGACAGCGAGCAATACGTTTACAATCCACGTCACCGCCGCAAGCGGTGTGGCAAAGACCTCAGGCGTCATCGTTGTGCTCAAACAGGGAGCACAAATCCATCGAATTGCAGTCATAAGCGGGTAAGCCAGGCAAGGGATAAATGAGAAGGTGAAGATGGAATTTTCAGTTGGAATTATAATCAGAACGACCGATTAGGGGTTTGTTAAAAATGCAGCCGAGCAGTTTCCTGGGGATGTATATTTCGAAGGACCATGCAACTGTTGTCTGCCTTGGCATCCAGGGACGTGAAAGGAAGGTCACCGGCTGTTTCAGTGTCTCCCTTGAGGCCGGCGAACAGTCCGGCCCGGACGTGCTCTGCCGGCGTATAGCTGCTGCCTGCGCCGAGAGGAAACTCGAATTTGCTGAAATGGGGGTGGCCCTTGATTCGAGCATGTTTATGCAGCATAGCGTTCACAGCGAGTTTTCCGACGTCAGAAAAATCACACAGACGATACGTTTCGATACCGAAGAGGCCCTGGGGACCGACGTAGCGGATGTAGCAATCGCCTTCAAAATAGACTCCACCGACGATACCGGCTCGAACCTCAGCGTTTTCACTGTGCAAAAGCAAATGCTGACCGAGCTGCTTGTTGCGCTGCAGGCCAATAATCTCGACCCCGTCAGCGTGGAACCCGACGTGAACTGTCTGACAAGGTTTGTCTGCCAGAACATCGCTCTGCCCCTGGATACCCGTCCATTGTTTGCCTTTCTCTCGCGGCGAAGCGGGTATTTTCTCGCTTTTGTTTCTTCTCCGTGGCAGGGCGTATTGCCCACGCCGTCGGCAATGATGCGGACTTTTCTGTTGGGCGCGGCACAAGACAGAAATGAGTTGCTGCCCAGGCAGGTGTCTATGACGACTGCCCTGCTGCAAAACGCTGAGCCGATTAACTGCCTTGCGGTGTTCGATGTCGAAAACTCCGTCGACTGCGACGATATCGCACGGAAACTTACCATTCAAACCGAGCGAGTCGACATATTCGGTTCGGTGAAATTACCCGGCGAGACTCTGGTCGAATGCCCCGACCCCGTCGAGTTTGCGGTTGCCTACGGTGCGGCTATGGCGCATCTCGACGAGCTGCAGCACGCGAATTGGCGCAGTGACTTTATGCCGTATCAGGGCAGGAAGATGCGGCTGCAAAAGACGCTTAGGTTCTTCAGTGCTGCTGCCGTTGTGCTTATGCTTGCCCTCGGCCTCTATGGTTTTATGCAGGCCTTGCAGTTCAAAAAGTATCGCGCCCGGCTGCGAGAGAAATTCGCAAAGGAATATTCTTCGGTTATGTTCGGTCAGGACATACCCGGCAAATCGAGAGAAGCGGTCACGCGGCTCACTACGGCCATGCGACGCATCAGGGATGCACAGAAGGAATCGCTTACGCTGACGGCTGAAGAGGCCGTCGCCGGCAAACTTGCGCTTGTGCTTCAGGCCTTCAATAAATGTGCAGCATCCACAAGACTCAGTATCGATTCGGTCAGCATCACGGACAAGACCATCACCATTTCAGGCGACACATCCAGCCCGGAAAGCACCTTGAAAGTTTTTGATGCTTTCAGACAGACGGGATTAAATGTGCTTCAGCAGCGCATAAGCTCCGACGGCGGAAGAAGCACGTTTAGTGTTACGGTAGAGCCAAAAGGATAATCCGAATTCAGTATATGAAAGACGTATACAAAAACCCGATGTTCTATTACATAGTTGTCCCAGCTGTTGCCATTCTTTGGCCGGTGATTATCTGGGGCGTTTATCTGCCCGGGACACGCGGCAGTTTTGACAAAGAAAGAGACCAGTACGACAAGGCCCAGAAGGTGATTAACGAGTTGCTTGGGTTTGACCCGGAGCGGCTGGATTTCTCCCGGGAAAAGGGTATGTCGACCGACTTCGATTATGCTACAGCCGTTCAGCAGGCCGCCCAATTCTGCTCTGTTCCTGCAAGCGGCTACAGACTGTCCTCGGGTATAATCATCACGTCGCAGGGACAGAAGAGTCAGTCGGCCAACGTCACGCTGGAGGATGTTGAAATTACGAAGGCCGCCAGGTTTCTATCGACGATTCAGCTTCGCTGGTCCGGCCTTCAGTGCACAAAAATAACGCTAAGAAAGCAAAAAGGTATGCCTGACAACTGGGATGTTGACTTCACTTTCAAGTATTATTATTGATGGTTCGCTTGAACTGCTGATGTGTTGCCGAGCCGTTTATAGCTCTTCCCAGTCTGTATAGCCGGCGAAAATCTTTGTGCCGCCTCGAGGCAATCCGGGTGGTTGGGTCTCCGCATTTCTCACTCTCGAATCATAGTTGACAACCATTTGATAATGCCTGAGCGTGTTAATCTGTGTTGAAGTCAAGGCCGCCCCCGTCTCCGCATCAACCCATTTGTTGGTCTCAGGTTTGAAGCGTGCCGGTCTTTGTGTGCTCGTCCAGCCAGAAGTCCTCGTGTACCAATCACGCTCAATGGAAACGTGATTCGCCGCGGAAAAACTGCCGTTGACTGTAAAACCGGTTGCAGGTTCCAATAGCTGACCGTTCGTGGAGTCGGTGTTGAAGAGGAAATCATTGGCAGCAAACATCATTCCAGCAGTAAAGTACAATGTCCCGAAACTCGGGTCGCCGAAATAGATATTGCCTCCGCTTGTGCGCTCGCCCCAACTGTCATACTTCCCAAGGGCTACTATGCCCAGCATACTGGTTTCATCTGCGTATTTTAGATTGTCGCAGAGATGGACATTGCCTGTTACCACAATTGTAGCGGTTCCCTGCAGGTTAAAGCCGAACGTATAATTTTTACTGTGCACCCACAGGTCGCCGTCGATGTAATAGACCCTGTTGGCACCTACGTTGATAGGCGTTTTTGCCGTCCAGGCGTTTCCCTCATCAAAGCCGGTGGATGGTTCGAGAAAGAAGTCGTCTCCTGAAGTAGAGCCGCATTCGGCGACCCTGTCGCCCGGATTTTTCACAAATATGTTTCGCAGCGGATTACCCGAAGGGAGATACCCTGAACTGACCCCGGCGTCTTGGAAAATTTGCGCCACGTTGTGAGTGTTGTTATTGGCGTAGTCCATATCCCTGATGTCAAAGGCCGGAGGCATTTCGGCGTGAGAATCTGTTGAACCTGATATGTAAGCGCTACCAAGGACATTAATGTTGCCGGTTGCCCCGACGTCGCCTTGAAGCTGCCACAAGTTTGGCGCAGGGGCCGGATTGACTGAGCTTTCCTCGTAGAAATAGGCGTCGCCATTTAAAAAGATGTTGCCGTTGATTATGTCTTTGCCACCCTTTTCAGTATTTCCTGAGCGGACGGGATTGCCTGTGCCTCTGAGCTGAAAGGCCCAGCTGAGTCCGCTTTCATTCATAGCATAGACGGCGTTTTCAAAAGGAGCCGCAAGGAAAATCAGCTTTACGCGTACGCTTTTTTGGACCGAACCGTAGGTGCCTGTCGATATCGCGTATGAATCAGTCCCATTAGTATCGATCGTCACGTAATAACTGCCTTCCTCGGTGGTGCCTTGCAGGTCCTGGGGCGAGTTTGTAGCTGTTGCGACCTGCAGAGCTTCGCTCAGCTTCGCCAGGCCTGCTTCAGCCAGATAGAAGGCCCTTGTTTTGTCCATATCGATTCTGGTGAGTGTTGCTTCGTGTTCGGCCATACGGAGAACCGCAATGCCGAGTATGGCAAAAATGATGGTAAGCAGCACAATCAGTGGCAGAATGAATCCTTGCTCTTTTCTGTTCATCATAACTGTCTTTCAGCCGGTTACAGCTCTTCCCAGTTTGAGAAGCCGGTGAAAATTCCCGTGCCGCCTCGTGGCAGGCCCGGGGGCTGTGTATCAGCGTTTCTAACTCTCTCATCATAATTGACAATCATTTGATAATGCCTGAGAGAGGTGATTTCCGTAGAGGTTAGTGCCGTCCCCGTCTCGGAATCAATCCATTGATTGGTTATGGAGTTATAGCGTGCCGGTCTTGCTATGGTGCCTTTTGTGTACCAGTCCCGCTCGACCAAGACCTGATTCATAGCGGCAAAGCTGCCGTTGACGGTAAAACCTGTTGTTGGCTCGCCTACTGCGCGGGAAACCGCATCAGTGCTGTAAAGGAAATCATTGCCTGCAAACATTAGTGCTGAAACAGTGTACATCGTTCCATAACGCGGGTCACCGAAGTATACGTTTCCTCCGCTTGTCAGCTGGCCGGAGTTGTCGTACTTGCCGAGTGCTATAAGGCCCAGAATGCTGCTGTCGTCGGCGTATTTGACATTGTCGCTGATATGTATGTCGCCGGTCGCGACGATTGTTACTTTTCCGTCCACGAGAAAACCGTATGTCACCTGATTATGTATCCACACGTCTCCGTCGATGTAGTATACCCTTTCATTACCAAGATGCAGCGGTGTCGTCGCATCTTTCTGGCTTCCGCCTCCTGTGACCTTTGTCGGTTCGAGGAAGTAGTCGTTGCCGGTGGTGCTGCTGCATTCGGCACTTCTGTTTGAAGGATTTATCACGAAGATATCACGCAGCTCATTGCCTGAAGGCAGTGTTCCGGATGTAACGCCGGCGGCCTGGAATATCTGCGATACGTTGTGAGTATTATTATTCGCATAATCCATTTCTGTCAGGTCAACCGGCGGTGGTTCCTCGCCGAATGGGCTCGTCGCACCCGATATGCTGGCACTATCCAGAACAGAGATACCTCCGGTTGCGCTGACATCTCCGGCCAGACCCCATATATTGGGGGCGGGTGCGGGATTTACGCTGCTTTCTTCAAAGAAATATGCATCTCCATCCACAGATATATTTCCTCTGATTATATCACGTCCTCCTTTTTCACCGCTTTTTGTCGCGACAGGGTCGCCTTTTCCTCTCAGCATAAAAGACCAGTTTTTTCCGCTGCCGTTCCTCGCATACACGGCATCCTCGAAAGGAGGCGCAAGAAATGATACTTGCACGCGTATTTTCTTATCGACTGTTCCGGATGTGCCTGTTGAGACCGCGTAAACTGTACTTCCAATGATGTCGAATTCGACCTGATAGTTGCCTTGTTCGGTTGTGCCTTCGAAAACCTCATCCGTGTTAATTGTGGCGTCGCCCGTCAGCGTTTCGCTCAGCTTCGCCAGACCTGTCTCGGCGAGATAAAAGGCCTTGGTTTTGTCCACGTCGATTCTGGTCAGCGATATTTCGTTTTCAGCCAGGCGCAGCAGTGCAATACCCAGAATTGCAAAAATTATGGTCATTAATACAACTAATGGCAGCACCGCACCTTTTTGTTTTCTGAGCATATAAAACCCTCCTTCAGGTTCCTGCTACGTGATTTCGCATCATTGTCGTGGTTGAGAACTGCACTTGGCAGTCTCCGTCCTGTAGTTGAATTTTAACGCTGACCGCGTTGTTGGCAGTGCCGGCCAGCTCGAAATCGACTGACTGCGCTGTGCCGTCCAATAACATCTGCGGATCGCCTCCCTCAAGTTGGTATATCAGGTCGTTTGTGCCGGGGTCAAACCAGTAATGTACCCATCCGCCTGGGGTGTGTATTGTTACTCCTTCGTCATCCGTGTCGAGTTCTGCCAGACTGCCGGACCTCATCGCCCGCTTCATTTCGAGCATTGCGTTTGCCGCATCTCTTCGCAGATTGGCCAGCTGCATGCTGCGGTCCCAGGACTTTTCTCCGGCGACCAGCATGATAGCCGTAGCAAATATGACCATAACTGCAGCGGCCAGGGCTACTACCAGCTCTACCAGCGTCAGGCCGGTCCGATTTGGGGATTTTGTTTTGCGCATAGGTCAGGGCCCTATATAAGTTACAAGACTCGCTTGTCGCAGTTGGGTTCCTATCGTCCATTCGATAGTCACTGTGGCCTTTTTGCAGGGCTTGGGAATCGACGGAGTTGGCTCTGCCGACAGTGCTATTGAAGTTCGCCTCACATAGACCACGCCGCCGACTGAGAGGTCTGACTCCTCGCTTACACCTTCGGCTATGTTCTCGTAACCAGCGGCTTTAAGCTGTTCAATTCGCTCGGAAGCCAGTTGCGCTGCTCCCTGGTAATACCGCCGGCCTACGATATGTTGTCGTCCTGAGACATAGGTGCCCGATGTGCCGATAATGGCGATTACCAGAATCAGAGCGGCTATCATTACTTCAATTAAACTTACGCCACGTACTCGCCTGTACTTTGCCGCAAAAGGCGTCTCGGGGTGCAATATGTAACGCTCGGCTGGTTTTCTTGTTGGATTCACTTGATATTCTCCTTTGAGTCTTCTTGCAGATTCTTATATTTTGCCTGCGCTGGGATTACGCCACGCGCTCAAGGCTTATCCCGGATGCGGGTGCGTGTGGAGCTATGCCTCTTCTCGCTCTTATCGGCATTTATTTAAAGTATAATAGCAGATTGTTGCTATGCAAAATTAGCAGTCCATTGTTCTAATGGCAGGGGGCCGGTTAGGCGGGGCTGGACCGATAATCCTCCGGCAGGGAATGCTTGAAGTGCCCTGGCCAAAGGGGATTTAAGAGGTTTGGAAATGAGCCTACAGGGGAGTTTCCTCGACGGGGAAATTTATCGGGCCTGTGATAAAACAACCGGGGCCTGCCCCAATTTCTCGGAGCAGGCCCCGATAGAACTAACTAACTTGCCTTTGTAGCTAAGAGCTACCGTTTCCTGCGGAGCAACGCCAGACTGCCCAGACCCAGCAGTGCGATCGTTGTCGGCTCAGGAACACCACTCAACCTTGCATTATCGAAGTACATCTCCGGAGGTGCGCCACCGCCTGTATTCAGCGCGAGGATTATCTCAATGTAGTCGGTACCCGTGATTGCCTCGCGGAAATCGGTGTAATCTATCACGACCGTTGTCGTCCGCTCGGCTGCATCCGTATACCAGTAGTATTGACACGCGGGAACGCCGTCCATAGCTGTCCAACCGGGACCTGCGGCATTCATAGCGACCTCATACAGCTCGGTCCAGCCGGCTGCACAGGGGTCACCGGGCTCGACCGCGACCGAAAAGTCGACGGTGAACGTGTTGCCGGCCATAAAAGCGGCTCTTTCAGCGGCGTTTAACTGTTTGGCTAAGCTCTGACCCCATCCAGCTTGGGACACTCCCAGGGAATAGTCGTGAAGGGTGACGCCCACTGTCTGGTAAAAGGCGTACGCGGCAACATCGTTGGGGCTTGCGGGAGCAGCAATCGATTCCTTGCTACCCCAGTCAATCCATCCATCGCCACTATCGTCTTCCCAGTCGCCTATAACGAGGTCGACACCATAACTTGTGCTCGTAAGAGCAGCTAAAAGACAAAGCAAAACTAACTTTCTACACATATCTACTCCTCCTTCTTCGGTTCTTTGTTACTCTCTTCTTTCGATGTCTTGGCAACAAGCCAAAGAATCCTGTCATTCTCGGCGGACACAAACAAACTCATCACCCACACGTTGCGCCTGCCTCGAATAACATCAAACAAGCACTAATTTGACTTTCACCATTTAACCTTGTGCTTGTTCAACAGAAACCAACGCACGCAACTGCTTTAGCGTTTTGGCTAACCCTCCTCTCGAGGGAGCCAACAGAACCACTATATCTACACATTTGATATGCTACTCTTGGCAACTCTAAGCATAGCAGATTTACCAGGTTTATGTCAAGAAAAATGTTATAGGATGTGAAAAAATTTGGCCAGTCGAGGGCAGTTGCTGTAAGTTCTGTATTTATAGGGGCTTATAAAGAAGTTTCTGCCTGGTACAATGGCATATGCCGGCTGTTAATATGGGGCGTTTATATAAACGGGTCAAGCATTTCAAACAGTTTCCAAAAAGCCGCATTTTTGCATTCTGAAAATGTTAATTAGCTGCTTTCTCTATCCAGCTGGCCCCTGCAACCCGCATATTGGTTTGTTCCTGGATATAGAAGACAGCCAATTGCCCCGGCGTTATCGCCGCCACAGGCTCGTCGAGCTCGATGCCGGCCCTGCGGCCTTGTGGGGTCACGGTTGCATCGATACCTTTTGCGTTGTAGCGAATCTTCACCTTTGCTCTGAGAGCCGACGCTGGTTCTTTCATTAACCAGTTGACTTCATCAGCTACAAGCTCTTTGTGCATAATCTCGTCCTTGGGGCCAAGAGTTACGGTGTTTGTTTCCGCGTCGATTTTTACGACATACCAGGGCTGGCCCATGGCGATTCGCACGCCACGCCGCTGGCCGATGGTGAAGCGGTGAATACCGTTGTGTTCGCCCAGCACCCGGCCGTTAATATCAATAACTTTGCCTTTGCTGACCATTTCCGGGCAACGATTTTCGAGAAAAGCAATATGGTTGTTATCAGGGATGAAGCAAATTTCCTGTGATTCCCTGCTGCTCGCTGTTGATAGTCCCAGCTCTTTTGCAATTTGCCGTGTTTGCGTCTTTGTGAGTTGGCCCATAGGCAGAATGATGTGTTCGAGTATCCCTCTATCAATCATCGCCAGCGCATAGGACTGGTCTTTCATTTCGTCGACTGCTCTGAATAGTCCTTTGCCATCTTTCGTCGGCAGGATTCTTGCATAATGTCCCGTCGCCAGAAACTCCGCGCCCGTGCTCTTTGCGAATTCCCATAGTTTGCCGAACTTCATAAGCTTGTTGCACACCACACAGGGATTCGGTGTCCTGCCGGCTTTGTATTCGTCGCAAAAGTACTTGATGATTTGCTCGAAATCATCGCGGACATCCAGCACGTGCAATTCGATACCCAGTTGTTTTGCCGCCTGTTGAGCTGACGACTGGGCCTGTTCTGCACTGTCGTGCGTTATCATAAAAACGCCCGAGCAATCGTAGCCGGCCCGTAATAAAATCGCCGCAGCGGTGGAGCTATCCACTCCGCCGCTCAGCGCAACGAGGACCCTGATTCCTTTTTTGCCCATCTTGTTCGACGCGATTTTGTAGTATAACTCAATCCTGGGGATAGACGATTATCCTGTCGTGTATGACGGTTACGAGGTCCGCTTTGCCGTCGCCGGTAACATCTGCGACCTTGAGCTGTCGCGGCTCAACAGCCGTCTGCCTCGGTCTCATTTCGCGGTAACTTTTGTCCTCGAATATCTTGAACCGCATCGCAGGTATTGCTCTGCACGTCGAATCCAGCGCCAGTATCTCAATGTGATTGTGTTTGTATTCGACCATTATGATATCCACCAGCCCGTCGCCGTTTATGTCACCGGTGGTAAAATTGCCGTAGCTGCCGTCCTTAATCTTCGTCTCGTAGCTGAGCTTCTGCTCCAGCCCCGGCTGCAAGGTGCCCGCGCCCGGCGGGACAACAATCGCGAATTTCTCGCTGTCAAACAGCACAATATCTGTCTCTGTTGCCCCTGTCAGCGAGGCGAGCATCATCTTTATTCCCGCTGCAGCGTTCCATGTTCCCACATCAAGCTCTTTATCGAAGCGGTAAGTTTTGTCATCGCCCGCTGAAAGAATCTGAAGCCGACCCTTGTATCCATCCAGCAGCAGTATTGCAGGGGTCTCTGTCGGACTGCCTTTGAGATGCACGACTGCAACCGCCGAAATCCGGTTCTCGGCGCTTTTGGCGTTGTACTGGTCGATAACGGTCCAGCTTCCGTCTGAGAGGACCATGCTCCGGGCAAAATTGTTCTGTGCTACCAGTAGCTCATCACCGGCCCGGCCGTCAATGTCAGATACTGCGGTTGAGCGGACCATCGCCTCTTTAATCAAGCTCGTCTGCGCTCCCGGAGAGTCTACGACTTCAAAAGTTCTTTTCTCTGTCTGGCGAATCAGAATGGGTAGCTCGTATCTGATAAAAACGAGCACGTCTTTTAGTCCGTCCTGGTCAACGTCAACTGCTTTGATACCCTGCGGATTGGCAACCAGCCGTTTCAGTTCAACCTCCATGACGCTGTTCACATCGGTCCGATTTGCTTGGGCTACGTCATAGATTACGCCGAACGACCTCGTGTCCTTTTGCGACCGGGCGATATATATACAATCTATCGCACCATCGGCGTCCACATCCGTAAGCTCCATAGCCAGCGGCTCACCAGGTATATCGATGGCTTGAGGAAAAGACAATCTCCCTTCCTCGAATCTGCTTATCCCAATGACCTTTTCCTGAACGCTCAGCACGCCGATTTCATTGCGGCCGTCGTCGTCGATGTCTGTGATAGATAGTGTGTCCGTTCCTGCCAGGGCGGGGAATCTCTCCGGCTCCGCCAGCCCCACGCCGGCAATCTGCTTATACCAGACAAGCTCTGCTGCGCCCGGCTCGCTTAATACCACGTCCGAAAGTCCGTCGCCGTCTATGTCCCCGATTACGAGGTCTCGCTTGTCACTGTCTTTACCCGCAGTTAGGGGATAAAAGAGCACGGGCCAGTCTTCATCCTGCGATTCGTCGGCGATAAACTCGTAACAGACCAGCCGTCTGCTCACCGCGTCTATAGTAACGACTTCCGCTCCCTTTTTACCGTCGATATCCGAGAGTTCCAGCGCAAGCGGCCTTTCGATGAAAAGCCGCATCTGGGGACCTAATTGATTCGTCTGCTGTCCGAGCCGAACATGAATCGGCCGGTCTGCGTCGTCGGTCACGGCAATCAGGTCGCATTTGTCGTCGCCGTTCAGGTCGCCCGCATCGACTCCGAGAATTCTCGCAGCGCTTGCGTATTTAACCGGCTCGGCTAATGTCCCGTCTTGCTTTTGCAGCACTATGTAAACCGTATTTAAGCTGGCCAGAATCAAATCCTTTTTCCCGTCGTTGTTTATATCCGCACAGACAAGAGCATTCTCGCTCGGCAAAGCGTCGTCAATAGCGATGCGTTTTTTTGTCTGCCAGGCGGGATTCTTTTGCTCTTTCTCTTTGTCGGGTTTTTGCAGCATTACGTACAGTCCTCTCGGCTCACCGTAAAATGCCAGATCGACCAGTCCGTCCGCATTCAGGTCGCCGGCAACCAAGCTGTATATTCTTTGTGAAACCGGCACGGTCTGCCTGCGGAACCGGCTCAGGCCAACCAGCGCATTTATGTCCTCATCATTCGGGTCTACGGCCACTTCCTGTTCTTCGGAGCCGGGTTTGTCTTTTTGCAGCAGAATCTCGATGCCGGCTTTGGTGTTATTGGCGACCGCGATATCGTTTCGCCCGTCGCCGTCGAAGTCCGCAATCAGCAAGCTCTGGATGCCGTAGTCCAGCTTGATTATCTCCATCTCGCCGAATCCATAGTATTCGCTGATATCGTTTGAATCGGGCTGGTTGGCATCCCGTTGTTTCAGTGAGCTTTCCAGCATCCTCATTCGCTTGCCCGCCGTATGCTTTTCCGGCTTGCCCGCGCCTGCTGTAACCGCCGATATACATAATAATATGGTTATGTTCCTGATGGTTCGCACCTGACGCCTCCATTAAAAATCCGTTAATAAATCGTCCTGTCGAGTCACTATACACCGCCGAAAGAACTGTATCAACCATCTTGTGCCGGCGATATTGAGCGACAATCAAATGTGAAGGAATGCTCTGGAAGTTACCTGCAAACTTTGCTATCCTGCCTCGCATTGATATTTTACCTGTTTAAGATAATACGTTTTAGCTGACAGGGAGTACTTATGGCGGACAAATACGATTGTATAATAGTCGGTGCCGGACCTGCGGGGCTGGCTGCGGCGCTTTATACTTCGAGAGACCGGCTGAGAACACTGATACTCGAAAAGTTTATGCCCGGCGGCCAAATCAATACTACAGACAGGATCGAAAACTATCCCGGCTTCGAGCGTATAGGCGGACCGGAGCTTATCGGAAGAATGCAAAACCAGGCCGTTAGCTTCGGCGCCGAAATTAAAACCGGAGCCGAGGTAACTGCCCTTAGAAAGCTCGACAACGGCGATGTCGAAGTTACCTGCGACGAAGACAAATACATTACTCGCTCGGTCATACTTTCACCCGGCAGCGACTATCGCAAGCTCGGTGTTCCCGGCGAAGACAAATTTCGCAGCGCCGGCGCAGGCGTCAGCTACTGTGGAACGTGCGACGCTCCTTTTTTCAAGGGCAAGGCCGTGGTGGCGATAGGGGGTGGCAACACCGCGGTTGAAGATACTCTGCACCTGTGCCAATATGCATCGAAGGTAACACTGATTCACCGCAGAGACGAGTTTCGGGCGACAAAGGTGCTTCAGGAAGAACTGCTGGCCAAGGCCAAGGAGCCGAATACCAATCTGATAATAAAATACAGCACAATCGCCACAGCAATTCAGGGAAAAGACAAAGTTGAGTCCGTTCGATTGAAAAACGTCAAGAATGGTTCTGAACAAGACTATCCCTGTGACGGCGTTTTTATATTCATTGGAATGGTCCCCAACACTGGCTTCTTGAAGGGTTTTGTCGAGCTGAATGAAAATGGCTACATTAAATGCGATTGCGCATACCTTAGGACTGCTGTTCCCGGTGTCTTTGTTGCCGGCGACTGCAGAATCGGTGCTGCTATGCAGCTTGCTACCGCCGTAGGCGATGGTGTCAATGCTGCGATGATGCTTAAGCGATATTTCCGGGAGCCGGACTGGTGGAATGAATCCTTAGCTGATGAGCTTTAATTATCTTGTGAATCAATTAACCGAAAAGTATTGTTATAATTTCACATGCAATATAATATCCACGAAGCATAAAATGCCAACGACGGAGGGAAAACCGCCAAAAATTAAATAGTACTGAGATTTCAGACGTTTCGGTCTAAACCGCAAGATTAGATGTGAAGGAACGTTTGGATACTCGGTGCTCTTTATTTCTATACAGAGAGCGCCGCTGCTTTACTTAAGCCGCGACGCAAAACACCTACGTTGCCAAAAGGGCATCGCTTGGCTTTCACGTCCTTCCGGGCTCTTGCGGGCCTAGACCGAGCGTGATTGCGGCGGTGCCCTTTTTGATTGGCATGCCAAAAAGGAAGACAAAAGGCAGAAAGCAAATGCGCAGAAGTCAAAAATAAAAATTAAGAATAATATTGAAATATCTATAAACTTGCCTATGATTAAGAGAATACACGGCGGGCAAGGAACACCTTCGGCAGGAAACGGTTAAAAAGGATAGCTGAAACCATTATGGATTATTTGAAAAATCTGGATTGACAGTATTTATGGCCCGGGCGTAATATACATCCATAATTTGTGGAAAGGAGATTGATTATGTGGGGAAGAAAAATAACTTTATTTTGTTTACATATTCTGATACCAAGCTCCATTTGTTTTGCCAGGGACATCAGCAGCTTAAGCAGGGCACAGACGGAAGTCAAGTACGGTACCATTCTGAAGAAGGACAAGAAAATGGTATTCACCTCTTCTTTAGAAGAAACAGATTTGTTCGGAATGAAACTGTATTCAGCTTTTTCAGAATTGCGCGACAGCAAAAGGGCAGAAAGGCAACAGAGCCGCAAAGGTTCAAAATAGCCCATGAAAGTAAAATCTATGATTGATATCGGAGGAACAATAATAGATACATTCATCCTTCAATCGGACCAGGAATATCACGCAACTTCTGACATTATTGTGGATGGCGGCTATCTCATACATGAGCCAGGTGCGACCATTGAATGGACCGAGAATACCGGACTTTATGTCCGCAACAATGGTACATACATCAGCAGAGGCCTTCCGTCTGACCTCTGCGCTCACATGGCTGACACAGAAAGCTCGCCCTCAGATTACTGGAAAGGCATACTTATTGAGGAGTCTGCCTCTTCCAACTGTGAAATAAGGTATTCGCTTGTACAAGATGCCAATTCTGGCATTGAAAACCGCAACAAGAGATTAAGAAAATTCATAGAACACAACATAGTTGAATTTTGCCATGTGGGTATAAAGTCATACGGCCCCAACCAAACAAAGATAACCAACAACCTATGCTACTGGAACGACATCGCCATTCAAGCGTTCCATAGGGCTTATGATGGGACATTTGACCCCAGCCTGGATATGGTTAACATAGAACAAAATACATGCTATGACAATTACTACGGTATATGGATTGAGATGGTTGATGGTACAAATATAGTGGAGCCGGTGGTAATCAACAACATATCTGCTGGAAGCAATGGGTATAATTATGTGATGGTGAATGGAGATTTCTGGATTGACCTATTCCTTAACAATGGGAGCTGGTTAAATCCAGAATACCCCTCCTCAGAGCATATATACTACTTTGCCCCGGCTGATTTTGGGATAATAATAGAAAGTGGCACGAATCCATTTTCAGGCTATGAGATAGATAACGTATATCTCAGGCAGGACAGCGCCTTTGTTGATGCCGGCTACCAGGACATTATAGACACAACTATTATGGGAACAACGACAAGCATGAACGACAAGCCGGACAGCGGCATGACTGATCTCGGGTTCCACTACTCCAACTGGGATCATTCTGATGTCGGAAGCTCCACGCTCCAATCAGACCTGGATAACAGCCTTACCGTTGACATTGATGACCTTTCAATCATCGCTGAATACTGGCTTTTAGACTATGCTGAAGCGTACGAAATTAAGCTTAGGGATTTGGATGATTCTGGATATGTTGACCTTGGCGACCTCCAGATAATAGCTGAGAACTGGCTTGACCCCGATGACTTCCTTACCTTTGCCTGGTTCGCGCAGAAATGGATGGAGGAAGTTGATATGAAGATGTACAACACAGAGCCTGACATATTTGAAGACGGCATAATCAACTTCCGGGATTACGCAATCCTGGCCAGCGAATGGCAGGAGACAGGCGAGCCTTCTACTGACCCAAACATACAGATAAACACATCCCTGGACACCAGCAGCGGCTATGTCGAAGTAAGTATCAGTGGTTATCATACTGATACTATAAATGCCTTTCTCTTCGTTAACGGATGTTTTGAAGATGACATGTTCGGTTTTAGGCAAGGCGAGAAAGCAAGGGTTAATCTATACGAACTCGGTGACGGTTGCTGTGAGTTAAAGGTGATTAGTGTAAATGGCAGCGGAAAGTTAACCTGTTCAAACATCCAAACCCTTAACTTTGACAGCCCGATGAAGTACTTATGCTGCCCTGAAGCATATTACCTCAATGAGCCCTATAACTTCTGTGCTTACTCGGCAGCGCCCAATCAGATAACAGTAAAGGCGTTCAACTTAAACGATAGCCAGGTATGGAGCCAGACATATCCCGGAGAAAATGCAAATGGATTTGTACCTGCATCTGTAACATCCTCAAATGCACTAGCATATTTAAGCTTTGAAGTTTCTACAGGAGCATTACTTTCTGAGGAAACAGTTGTCAGGTCAAGTCCCCTGTCGCTTCCGCCGGTTGTGAAAGTACCCACAACAAAGGGTTTCGACCCGGAAGATGTCCCTGCCGGTGTTGACTCGCTTATCATACTTCCTGACAACTGGACTGACTGGTTTACAAACAGGAGAGTTACAGGTATGGTAAGGCAGGCATTTAACTATAAATATGAGTTGAAAGGTGGCGAAGCTATCTCAACAAATATCGCATGGTTTATCCAGAATAGAAATATCAAATATATCTATTACAATGGCCATGGAAACTATAAAATCGGTGAAGATGCCAATGCAGTGCTTAGAACTTGCATCAAACTCAGTGATGGTATCACATTTTCTGCAAGAAGGTCAGATTATGCTAATCCAGACCAGGCGCCGAGTTGGTGTGTCGCACTTCCCGCCGGCTATGAAAATGCAAGAAACTTAAGCTTTGCACAAATGGGAGACTTTACTCATTTATTATTCGCCCATTTTGATGTTTGCTATACTGCCCGCCTTAAGTTAGACGGAGGTGAACTTAAAGAGGGAGAAGAGGATGGCAGTAAATGGATGTTTGATGGACCGGATTCAGATATGAGCTGGGCACTCAGAAGTCCTCTTTACCAGGGATGGTATGATATATGCCCGCAAGGAGGTGACTCCGAATTCAGCGAATTCTCTTACATAGAATGGACCGAACTTCGGGACAATGAAGCATTATTCTATGCGATAATGGAGGCAATCAACAACACATCGATTGACCCTGTTTCAGGTAGAGCACCCTATGAAGATGTCCGTGTTAAGGGACGTGAAGATATCTATAGTGTTAGAGTTGAATAAGAAAGGGGGCACACTTATGCAAAGAAAACTTTTGACAATTTGTATATCAGCTCTGGTTTCTCTGGCAGGTTGCGGTTCCCAGAATTCAACTTGTGACCACTGCCAAAAACTAGAAGAGGTCTTGGATTATTTCAGTGAAGTGAACGCTAATGGACATCTTTGTAGCCAAGGACGTGTGGAAGATTGGCAGGAATTTGAAAAGGTTCTTTATGCTAGCTTAGGTTGCACACCACCCTGCAAATCCCTTCCAAATGGCTGGAAAGCGTGTCTTACCTTGAGGCAAATATGGCCTGAAATCTCCTCGAGTAATGTAAGAAGAATAGCTTTCTTTGAGACCTTCGGTGAGCCAGACCCCGAAAAGTGGCATGTTACGTTTGAAGTCACAGAAGGAGCCTTAGGCAAAAGTGTCGAGCTTCTAGCAAAAGCAGTCAAAGAATCAGAAAAAAGAGGAAGATGCTGGAACCTCGGAACAGACATCTGGGATATAAAACGCATGATGATAGCCACGGGCGATGGCACATACGTAATTCCTTACATCTGGGACAGTAAAAAGATTTATGGCAATGACTGGATATCGTATGACCTTAGCGATTACTTACGGCGAAAATGATTTCAGACTTCAGCATCTTCGCGCAGCAATGGCTATAACGCTGTTTATGATGATTACATAAAATCAGAACAGCTCAAGGCATATTTCGACGAACTCGGCTTGTCAAAAGAATTATTAGCGACAAAGCCGGGTGACTGATAGAGGATTCTGTCTTTTTCGACATGACTTAGCGATATACCGGTTCAGGTATTCATCGGCTTTGTCCTCGGCCATCGACTGGATATCGCTCGAAGACCTGTCGGTTCAGAATCCATAGCCATAGAAAAAATATGTTCAATGATTGATTATTCAAAGCAACTTGTCTATCGCAGCTGAAAGGTCCTTCTTGCTGGTCAGGCCTACCCATTTTTGCTGGACTTGCCCGCCCTTGAACAGAATGATAGTGGGTATCGCGCTTATCCCGAACTCCATAGCGCTGTCACGCGCATCGTCTGTATTAACCTTGCAGACCTTTGCCTTGTCTGCGTAGCCCTTTGCAATCTCTTCGGTTATCGGGGCCATCATTATACACGGGCCGCACCAGGGTGCCCAGAAGTCAACCAGCACGGGTACTTCTGATTTATGAATCATATCATCGAAATCCGCATCAGTCAGTTCTATTACGTTACCAGCCATTGTCGACTCCTTTCCAAACTTAGTTCCACGATGCAGGCGATTCTATAGGGCCGGCTTTTCGCTGTCAAATGCTAATCGCGTTTTTCTAATCCGTATGTTGCGGTGCTTCGCCGCTTGAAGGTTCCAGCTTCTCAGCCGAACGTTTTGTCCCGCGTTCTGCTGGTATCTCTGCGATAGGTATTGGCGGCATTTCTTCCTGTGTTGCGTCTTCCTGCTCGCCGGCCGTAGAAGGTGTCTTTGCCGGCAGCTCCGTAATCGGTATTGGCGGTCTGGTTGCCTGTGTCGCTTTTTCCTTCTCGGCCTGGGCCGAGGCCGCTTCCGCTGCGATTATTGCCTTGCGGACGGCTTCCTCAGCCGGCACTTCCGTAAGCGCGCGCAGATAAATTGCCCCACCTGCCTCCGGCTGTTCCGCCGAGGTTAACTGCTCTTTTATTAATTCCAAAACCGCCAGGAACAATCCGACAAGTACCAGCCGAGCTGTTCGCCCCTCGAAAATCCGCGCGAAGCTCATCGAACCCTCCGCCTGCAGCCGGTGCAGAATCTCTATCTGGTACAGGTCGATGGGCGTATCATCCGTGATGTGACTTATATCGTATCTTGCCCCCGTCGCCACCATAAGCGTGTCGAAGGCCTCTAATAAATCCCAAATGCTTATCTGGTCGAGGTCCACCTCCGGCTCGGCATCCGGTTTCAATCGCTCGATTACAGTATCGGGCCTGGCAAACCGGTCGCTTTGCTCCTCGGCAGCGGCGGCGAGCAGGTTCGCGGCGTCTTTGAACCTTTTGTATTCGAGTAGTTGCCGGATTAGCTCCGCACGCGGGTCTGCCAGCTCTTCCGCCGAAAGCTCGTCGCCCGGCGCCTTCGGCAGCAGCATGGCCGACTTTATCTGCATCAGCGTCGCTGCCATTACCAGGAAATCCCCCGCGATGTCTATGTCGAGCTGCTTTAGCAGCTCGATATAATGTATGTACTGGTCGGTAATTTTCGCTATCGGGATATCGTAGATATCGACCTCTTCTTTGCGCACAAGGTGCAGCAGCAGGTCCATCGGCCCCGCGAATATCTCAAGATTGACTCGATAGTCCGACATCTACTGCTCCTGCTGCTCTTGCGGTTCATTCGTCTGGTCGGTCTTGTCTTCCGCTTCGAGTATCTGCCTGGCCTCGTCTGCGTTACTTTCCATCACCTGAAGTTGGATCCTCGCAATGGCGGGGACGCCCGCGTATATATTTGCTGCATATTGGCCGGAGAGAATTGCCCTTACCCCGGAGTTGGTTAGGCGCTGTACCGCTATTTCGGCCTGAATCGAATCCATATACTCAGCAATGGTAACCAGCTTATCTGCCATAATACTCGCCCAGTCCGACCGCTTTGCGTGCCTCTGCCAGCGTTACCTTCGCGATGGCTCTGGCACGCTCGGCGCCTTTGGCCAGTATTTGTTTTAATTGGTTGGGATTGTTCTCCAGCTCGGTTCGTTTTTGTCGGTATGGCCTGAAAAATTCCACAATAAGCTCCGCTAATCGTTTCTTCGCCTCACCGTATCCCATCGGGCCTTTGCGATACCTTTGTTCCCATTGTGCCAGCTCTTCCGGCGGCGCAAACAGCTTCAATAGTGCAAAGACGTTGCATTTGTCCGGATTCTTTGGCTCCTCCACCGGCGTCGAATCGGTAACAATCTTCATCACTTTGTTTTTGATACTCTTTTCCGGCTCGAACATCTCTATGGTATTGCCGTAGCTTTTGCTCATCTTGCGCCCGTCAACGCCCGGTACCACCGCCACTGATTCGATTATATAGTCCCTCGGCAACGGGAAAATCTCACCGTATGTATTATTGAAATAACCGGCTATATCCCGCGTTAGCTCGATATGCTGCTTCTGGTCGGCACCTACCGGTACCACATCGCTCTTATATATAAGGATATCCGCCGCCTGAAGAACCGGATACGCGAAAAGCCCGTGATTCGGGCTTAATCCCTGTGCCACCTTGTCTTTGTAGCTGGTGCACCTGTGCAAAAGCCCCATAGGCGTAACGCACGAAAAAAGCCACGTCAGCTCCGTAACCTCAGGCACGTCGCTTTGCCGCCAGAAAACCGTCTTTTCGGTATCAAGACCAAGCGATATGTAGTCCATAGCGACATCCAGTGTGAATTGTTCAACTTCTTTCGGCGAAGGATTACTCGTCAGTGCGTGATAGTCGGCGATAAAGAAAAAGCATTCGTTGCCCTGCTGCATCTGGATGTGCTGGCGCATCGCACCGAAGTAGTTGCCGATGTGCAGCCGACCCGACGGCTGAATACCTGAGAGAACTCGCAAAATAAATCTCCTTTCCCGCTAAACTTCGCCGAGACAACAAAAAAAGAAATACAGCGTATAAATTTCAGCTAACAGTAGCCCAGCGGGGGCGAAAAGTCAAGGCATTTGCAGGCGAATCGCGACCTGGGATACTTGCCTGGCGTCCTTTGGCAAAGCAGGCAAAGCTTTGGCGCTGTGTAAAATTCTTAGCATCAATTTGCTTGATTTTGATGAAAAATTTTAGTATGGTAGTGCAAGCACGTAAGATATTTGAAAGCAGGAGGCTTTATCCTTGAAACGCTTGGTTTGCGCTATATGTGTGTTTTTGATGCTTTCGGCTGCGGCAAACGCGGGAGTTGGTTCGTTTGTTGGTTCGGCTGTAATTTTTTCGCAGAGTTGGGTCACTCAGGTTGAAATCGTTGGTTCGTGGACATCCGGCCTGACCCACGCCGAAGAAGCTGGTTCAAACCGAGCCCTGATATTTTTTATACACGCCGAACATAACGCTGTTATTGATATTAACTCTGTAACATACGGTGGCCAACCGATGACCCTGGCAGTAAAACATAACGCCGGAACAAGTAGTGCTCAGGCATACGTTGCCGCATATATTCTCGACGAAAGCGGTATCGCTGCCGCAACAGGCGATACATTTGTTCCTGTGTGGACAACAACGCCGCTTGAGTACTCATACGCCAGCGTATTCCTTTCAAATGTCAACCAGGCAGCTCCAGTCGGGGTAACAGACAGCAACGGCACGGCAAGCGCTACCCCAAATCCCATCGCGACCAATCCCCTTTCCACGAATTTCGGAGATATGGTTATTGCCGTTGCGACGGCCGGATTTTCAGGTGACTATACGCTGAATAACGGTTTCAGCGAAGGATACGAGAATGATATGGCCACGTCTGTCGGAGCGGCCGGTTACAAATCCGCAACTGGTGCCGATGAAACACCAAGCGTAACGCACACGGGCGATTACCTGAACCGCCAGGTCATTATTGGTTTTGTTGTCCAGGTGGCGGAATTAACTCATACACTGACTACTTCCTCAACGGCCGGCGGTTCAGTAGACACGCCGGGTGAAGGGGACTTCGATTACGACCATGGAACAGAGGTGAATCTTGTTGCCCTGCCCGATGCTAATTATCACTTCTTCAGGTGGACGGGCACAGCGGCTGATGCCGGCAAAATCACTGACATCTACTCACAAGGTTCATCTGTCCTTATGGATGCGGACTACACGGCAATTGCCAATTTCGCTGTGGACGGCACCTGGAATGTTATCGCCACGGCGGGAGCAAACGGCTCGGTCGACCCCAACGGAGTAATAACCGTTGCCGAGGGTAACGACCTGATGTTCGATGCGGAGCCCAACGTCGGTTATGTTGTGGACACGTGGTATCTCGATGGCAACAGCGTGCAAACCGGTGGTGATACTTATACTTTGTATAGCATCGCTGCCAATCATACGGTCCACGTTACTTTCGAGTCATTGCAGTTTACCATAAGCGGCACGATAACCTGCGGCTCTCTGGATATGAACGACGTGAATATGGTCGGCCTGGGTGTCTTGACTGATGCCAACGGCTTCTATACCGCTACGGTTGGCTACGGCTGGACGGGTGTCGTCACGCCGGTCAAATACAGTTATACCTTTGACCCGAGCAGCATTTCATACAGCAATGTTACCGCCGACCATACCAACCAGGATTACGACGCACTGCCTGCGGATGATTTCAACGACAACAGAAGAAGTGCTATGTGGCGCCTTATAATTGACTAACTTTTCGCCGGCACTGGATTTTCTTTTGACAATCCTCCTTAAACGATTAGCATAGCTATTGTGTTTACGGACTGAGTTTAAGGAGAAGCAAAATGTCCATTATCAGCCGGTTATCCCGCCGCCAGTTCCTCGGTAAAACCGCCAAGACCGCCGCAGGTGCAATCGCCGTTGGCTCGCTCGCCTCGTGTGAAGCCCCGACAGCATCGCCCGCTGCAAAGGCACGCAAGCTCGGAGCAAATGATACAATTAACGTTGCCGTGGTAGGAATTCGCGCCCGCGGGATGGATCTTGCCGATGGCTTTGCCCGAATCCCCAAGGTGCGAATCAGAACTCTCTGCGATGTAGATGAGAACCTCTTCGGCTCGCGCGCCAAGACAATTGCCGACATTACCGGCGAAGCGCCCCTTTATGTCAAAGACATTCGTGACGTCTGTGGCGATAAGGACGTGGACGCCGTACTTATCGCCGCTCCCAACCACTGGCATGCGCTAGCTGCAATTTGGGCCTGCCAGGCTGGCAAACACGTCTACGTCGAAAAGCCCTGCTCCCACAATATCTTCGAAGGCCGAAAGATGGTCGAGACCGCGAGAAAATACAATCGAATCGTCCAGGTCGGTTTCCAGAGCCGTTCAATGGACAACATCCGGCAGGCGATGAAATTCCTGCACGAAGGCGGTATAGGCGAGCTTTATATGGCCCGGGGACTCTGCTTTAAGCCGCGAGAACCGATTGGTCTTGTGACCGACGGCGTCGGGACAGGACCGAAATACAAATACTTCGTCTGGAACGAGCCGGGTGAAAATTATGACGCCGACTATATGAGCCGGGTTGATTACGACCTGTGGCTCGGTCCCGCGCCCGTCAGGCCGTTCAATTACAATCGATTCCACTACAATTGGCACTGGAACTGGGAATACGGCAACGGCGATATCGGCAACCAGGGCCCGCACCAGTTCGACATAGCTCGATGGGGGCTGAATAAAAACGAGCATCCCGTCAGGATATATTCCTCCGGCGGCTACTTCGGCCCGCCCTCCAACCAGCAGACGCCGAATATCCAGTCGGCTGTCTTCGAATACGCCGATGGGAAAATACTGCAGTTTGACGTCCGCGGCCTTTATACAAACGACGAAGCCGCGATGTTTGCTGCTGTGCAAAGTGAGCAGCCGGTTGTTGGAGACCCCAACGCCGTCCCCGAAATCCGTGAAAGCATAACCAAGCTTCAGGACGGCGTCACAATCGGCAATCTGTTCTACGGCACAAAGGGCTGGATGTACTTGAATGGCTCCATGTGGAAAACATACTTCGGCAGAAACAATGAACCAGGCCCTTGTTCCGAGACGGTTGAAGAATCCGCTGATCCCGGTGAGTCAAGAGACACAGGTTCCGACAAGCATTACCTTAATTTCATTGCCGCACTTCGCACCGGCAAAAAGGAAGACCTCAACTGTGATATCGAGACCGGGTTTTTGTCATCGGCCCTTCCGCACTTGGCGAATATCTCGTATCGGCTCGGCCGGTCGGTCGTATTCGACGGCAAAAAGGAAAAATTCATCGGCGACGGACGGGCCGACCAGTTGCTGAAACGAAACTATCGCCAGCCGTACATTGTCCCCGACAGGGTCTGACCAGTGGTGCTGCGGTTACTTTGGGCATGTTGAGGAAACTGTTTACCATTCGTCCGAAAATCGGTCATCGATAATTGGGAAATGTCTCCAGCCGGTAATGTTAGTGTCCTAAACAAAAGTTGACAGTTGGAAGGGCTGCCTCTACAATGTTCGCCTACCCGCCGAGTGAGTTTGTTTTCGGTGGTATTCTTGCCGGTTCACTACAGGATGATGGCGAATGGCAGGTACGGTCAGACAAAACGCACAAAAGCCCGCTCGCAGGCGTCTTGAGCCGGTGGCCGGCGCTGCAAAAGCGTCGGCTGATATCGCCGCTCTGAACGCCCGCACTATGCCCGAATCCCTGGCCGCCGAGGCCGCCGTCCTTGGCTCGATGATTATCGACCCCGCCTGCATCGGCCAGGTCGTCGAAACGATAAAACGTGACGCCTTCTACAGAGTCGAGCATCAGCTTATTTACGATGCCGTCATCGCCCTTTACGAGAAAAACCGCGGCGAGGGTATCGACGGCGTTCTGCTGCGGGACGAGCTTGAAAGACGCCGGCAGCTCGAACAAATCGGCGGTGTCGAATACTTGGGCAAGGTCCTAAACTCCGTGCCAAGCTCCGCCAATGTCGGCTATTACGCCAACATCATAAAAGACAAGCAACTGCTTCGTGAGCTGATTCAGGCCGCAACCGAAATACTGAATGATGCCTATGACACAACCGGCGAATCCGTCCAGAAGCTCGATGAGGCCGAGCAGCGAATCTTTGAAATCACCGACAAGCGCACGACCGGCCAGGCGCTGGCGATTAAAGACCTCGTTACGCGCGCCTACGAGCTTATCGAAAAACGTGACGGCAAACACGTAACGGGCCTGGCAACCGGTTTTCTCGACCTTGACCAGAAGACCTGCGGCCTGCAGAACGGCGAAATGATTATCGTCGCCGGAAGACCCAGTATGGGCAAAACGGCGCTGGCGCTGAATATCGCCGAAAATCTTGGCGTGGAGGAAAAAACGCCCGTCGCCATATTCTCGCTTGAGATGGGCCAGCAGCAATTGGCCGAGCGGTTTCTCTGCAGCGTCAGCGCAGTCGAGAGCCAGCTTGTTCGAAAGGGTATGCTGTCCACCGACCATTATGGCAAGCTAGTAGATGCCTGCGGTATTCTCTCGGCCGCACCAATTTACATCGACGACAGCTCCACGCTGACTCCTCTCGAGCTGCGGGCCAAGGCCAGACGCCTGAAAAGCCAACACGATATTCGCTGCGCTATAGTCGATTATTTGCAGTTGATGCACCTCGGCACAACACGCGTTGAATCCCGCCAGCAGGAAATTACAACAATATCGAGATACCTCAAGGCCCTTGCACGCGAGCTGAATATCCCCGTCGTTGTGCTTAGTCAGCTAAACCGCTCGCCGGAAGGCCGGGAAGGCCATCGACCGAGAATGAGCGACCTGCGCGAAAGCGGCAGTATAGAGCAGGATGCCGACGTTGTTATACTGCTGCACCGTGAGGATTATTATCACCGCGGTGAGCAGGGCTACGAGCAGGACAACACGGCTGAGTTGATTATTGCCAAGCAGCGAAATGGCCCGACGGGCATAGTGGCGATGAGATTCTTGGATAAGTTTACTCGCTTTGAAAATGCCTCTTTTGTGGGCGAGCCCTCTGCTGCGCTGGAGCAGCAGGCCGGCGGGGATGTGCCGTTTTAGTTTGGACCGCGGGTGTTGTGCGCAATCTTCCGGCGTATTCGGACGACTTTGAGTCAGGACAAGTGAAAGGAAGAAGTGAGAAAGCTCTGGTGTAACGTTTTTGTGTTGATTGTCTCTGTCTTGATTTGCGCATCTGCGGCCCGGTCGGATGATGCCGACAACGCCGGCCAGCGCGTGGCCTCGGTCCGCGTTGAGGGTAACGTCAATATAGATGAATCTGTTATCCTCTCGAAGGTCCGCATCAGGACCGGCGATGAATTTGACCCCGTCGTAGCAACCGAAGATACCAAGCGAATCGCGGAACTGGACGGCGTCGAATACTGCTATTACAACACAACGACAATCGACGGGAATCTGCAGTTGACATTCGTCGTCGCCGAGAAGAATGTCATCAGGTCGATTGAGTTCGAGGGGAATCGCGCGTTTGGGGACAAGAAGCTGCGAGGCAAACTCGGCTTCAAGGTCGGCGATTATCTCGACAGCGTTCTTGCTCAAACCTATATCAGCACAATCGTGGAGTTCTATCGCAAAAAGGGTTTTGCGTTCGCCGAGGTTTCGCTCGATGCCGAAAAGGCATCTGTAGGCAAGCTTGTCTATATCGTTAAGGAAGGCCCTCGCGTAAAAGTCGTTTCGGTCAAATTCAGCGGCAATTCGGCAATCAAATCGGCCGACCTGAACAAAGCCATAAAGTCCAGAACTCGTGGCTGGCTTGTATTCCAAAAGTATTACCGGGAAGAAGTCGTTACCGAAGACGTGGCCCGGCTTCAGCGGGCATATCAGAAACGTGGCTTTCTCAACGCAACGGTCGAGGCCAGACGACAGTTCAATGCCGACAAGACAAAAGTCCGAATCGTCTTCGATATCGTTGAGGGCTCCGCTTACTCGGTCGAAAACACTTTATTTGTCGGCAGTCAGCAGTTCGATAATCAAAAACTCTACGAACAGTTGAAACTTCAGAATGGCCAGACCTATAACGAACAAAGGGCTGAATTAGACACAAAGCAGCTTCTCAAGCTGTATAAGGAAAACGGTTTTCTTGATGCCCGGGTAGAGCGGGGAATAAAATTCGTCTCTGACAGGACCGTTGACGTCGAGTACACGATAACGGAAGGCGGGCAATTTCGAATCGGACAGGTAATAATCACCGGCAACGAGCATACAAGGGACAAGGTTGTTCGGCACGTACTCGACGAGTATGACTTTCAGCCGGGAAAGTGGTACAACGCCGACATAGCCCGCGGCGACGGCAAAGGTGAGCTTGAAAGGGTCCTACAGCGGTCGCTTTTGACCGAACGTGATGGTGCAACCATAACGCCGGCGGGCCAGATGCCCGGCCAAAAAGACGCCCAGGTCAGCATAATGGAAGGCAAAACTGGTATGGTTATGCTCGGTGCCGGTGTCACAAGCGACAGCGGCGTCATAGGCCAGCTAATCTTCGAGCAGAGAAACTTCGATATCAGCGACACTCCGAAAAGCTTGAAAGATTTTATCGTCGGCAACGCCTTCAGGGGTGCGGGCCAGACCTTCCGAATCGCTCTGCAGCCGGGCACCGAGCTGAGCGAATACTCCGTTAGTTTCACCGAGCCTTATCTTAATGACAGGCCCACCAGCTTGAGTCTCGTTGGTTCGAGCTGGACGAGATGGCGCGAGTCTTACGATGAGCAGAGGACCAAGGGTTTTGTCGGGCTTGAAAAACGACGTAGAGACAAGTGGCGACCCAGCATCGGCTTTCGTGCCGAGAATGTCGACGTCAAGGATGTTGACCGGGACGCGCCGGTCGAAATCAAGGATGTTGCGGGGGGCAATTTCCTTGCCGGTGTTCAGCTTGGGATAGCCAAGGACCTTACCGACAGCAGATTCTTGCCCACGTCTGGGCACAATTTTAGTCTCGCTTATGAACAGGTGGCGGGGGATTACACCTTCGGCATCTTAAGCGGCGCCTATAGAAGATACTATACACTCTATGAAGATTTGGCCGAACGAAAAACCGTCCTCGCCACAAAGCTGTTGGCGGCAACGGTTGTAAGTAACGCCCCGCCCTTTGAAAAATTCTATGCCGGCGGTACAGGCACATACGGCATACGCGGATTTGAATATCGAGGCGTCAGCACTCGGGGATTGCAGACAAACGTCGACCCGAATAAAGTCCCCCAGAGAGAAGACCCCATCGGCAGCGACTGGATTTTCATCGCAAATGCCGAGGTTACCATCCCTCTCGTTTCCGATAACGTCTCGGCGTTGTTTTTCGTCGACAGCGGCGCAATCGATACTGGCGGCTATCGCGCCGGCGTCGGCACCGGCATTCAGATTATGATACCGCAGTGGTTCGGGCCGGTCCCGATGCGATTTGAGTTCGCAGTACCTTTGTTGAGGGAAGACGATGACAGGACGCAGGTTTTCAGCTTTTCTGTCGGGGGGCTGTTCTAAAAAAAATGACGGGGGGGATTTGCGGTATCCTTAATCGACCCTTAGAATATCCGCCGGTTGATTGACCGCCGGGCGCCGGCACGTTTATTCGCCGCAGGCGGGTTGGCCGGTATAAAGACAATTGAGAAAGGATGAATTATGAAGACAAAATGGGCTGTTGTTGTGGGGCTGGCGGTAGTATTTTTTGTCCTTGGCGCCGGTCATGAATACGGAAAGGCCGCCTCCGGCGATGAAACCAAATGTCCCAAAATAGGCATCGCCAGTGTTCGCACGATATTTCAGGACTGCAGGCGAAACGCAAGATATCGCCAGCAGGTCTCTAACGAACGCGATAAAATGGGAGCCGAACTCGACAAGCTTGCTGCTGAAATAGAAAGTGAAAAGGCCGGCCTGAAAACGCTAAAGCCCGGAAGCGATGACTACGCCGCCGTGATGAAGGAAATACTTACAAAACAGGCCAGTCTGCAGGCGCAGCAGGAGTACTTCAAACGACAAATGGAGTTGCGAGAGCAGGTGGTTGTCGAACAGCTCTTCAACGATATCGTTAAAGTGGTTGCCGAAGTTGCAAAGGAAAAGGGCCTCGACCTTGTGCTCGAAAAAAGCGAGCCGGATTTGCCCGCGACCAATCCCAACGAGCTTACATTGACAATCAGCACCTATAAGGTGTTGTATGCCAATGGCTGCGAGGATATTACCAGCGACGTGCTGGCGAAGATTGATGCTATGGGAAAACCGTGACCCCTGAATCGTGATACAAGTGGTGAATATGGAGCTGACAGTCAAAGAATTAGCTAAGCGGCTCGAAGCCGAACTAATCCCCGCGAAAGCGGGGACCTCGGGGACGGGCGTCGTTTGTTCGGTCGGTCCTGTTGCAGCCGCAGACAAGACAACCTTGACTTTTCTTGCCGACCGCAAGCTCTTGGCTGACCTGAAAAACTCCTGTGCCGCAGCGGTTCTACTCGACAAAGCGATGGCTGACCTGCCCATCCCTCAACTGGTCGTTAAAAATGTAAATGCCGCCCTCATTGAATCGCTCAAAATCTTCGCTCCGAAGCTTGCGCCGCCTGTGCCCGGCGTTCACCCGACGGCCATGCTGGCTGCAGAAGTCAAAATTGCGAAGTCTGCCTCGATAGGCCCTTTTGCAGTTATTGAAGACGGCGCCGAGATAGGTGACGACACGATAATTTCCGCCGGTTGTAAAATAGGTCAGCATGCGAAAATCGGTCACCGATGCCGACTCGACCACAATGTCGTCATTTATCACAACTGCCGTCTCGGCAACAATGTTATTATTCAGGCCAACTCCACTATCGGCTCCATCGGTTTTGGCTACGCCTTTATCGACGGCGCACACCGGCTTATACCCCACAACGGAATTGTCGTAATTGAAGACTTCGTCGAGATAGGCGCCGGTGTTTGTATCGACAGGGCCAAGTTCGGCGAAACCAAAATCGGTGCGGGCACGAAAATCGATAATCTCGTTCATATAGCTCATAACGTCATCATCGGCAAATGCTGCCTCATAGCGGGACAGGTCGGCATATCCGGCAGCAGTAAGCTCGGCGACGGCGTCGTCCTCGCCGGACAGGTCGGTCTGGTCGACAATATCGAGCTTGGCGACGGCGTTATAGTCGGCGCACAGAGCGGCGTGACAAAGAGTACCCAGGCCGGCAAACAATTATTCGGGTCGCCCGCGGTTGAAATCAAAGAAGCACTTCGCGCAATGGCCGGCACGTTTCGATTACCCAAGATTATTGAGCAGGTCAGGGATTTGTCTGCAAGGGTCGATAAACTTGAAGCTTCAAAAGACAATAGCAAATCCGGCAAAGCTTAGCGGCAGGGGGCTGTTCGGCGGCAAGGACGCAACCGTCGTCTTTCGCCCCGCCTCAGCCGATACGGGTGTGGTCTTTGTCCGCACCGATACCTCCGAGCCGGTTCGCATAAAGGCCGTTGCCCCCAACGTTGCTGAGCGGGCACGTCGCACCACCTTAAAAAAAGGCCCCGTCAGTATCGAAACCGTCGAGCACTGTCTGGCGGCGGTCAATGCCCTCGAAATAGACAATATCACCGTTGAAGTCAATGGCCCTGAACTGCCGGCGCCGGATTGCAGCAGCAGTGAATATTTCAGAACGCTCAGTCAGGCCGGCCTTGTCGAGCAGCAGCTTGCCCGGCGTGAATTCACTATCACCGAACCCATAACCATCACCGAAGGCGACGCCTCAATTTACGCACTTGCCTATCCTGACGACGTCCTCAATATCACCTACGACCTCGACTACGGCGGTCACACCGGAATCGGCAGGCAAATCTTTAGTTGTCGGCTCACACCGGATGCCTTCGAAAAACATCTCGCCCGCGCCAGAACCTTTCTGCTCGAAGCAGAGGCGAAACAATTCCAGGCGCGCGGAATGGGAACGCACCTTACCCCCAGAGATATACTCGTCATTGATTCCGATGGTCCCATCAAAAATTCCTACAGGTTCCCCAACGAATGCGTCAGGCACAAAATCGTCGACCTTATCGGCGATATCGCCCTGGTCGGCCGGGCCGTCAAGGGCAGAATCGTCTCATACAAAAGCGGCCACTCTCTCAACCAGCAGCTCGCCCACAAACTCTACGAAGCCGCCGAGCGACGGGAACGCACCGCCAAATTCGGAACCGATGCCCTGCTCGATATCCGTCAGATTGCCCGGATTCTACCGCACAGGTATCCGTTTCTGCTCGTCGACAAGGTAATCGAGCTTGAAAGCGACAGCTTCATAAAGGGAATAAAAAACGTAACTTTCAACGAGCATTTCTTTCAGGGGCACTTCCCCGGCACGCCGATTATGCCGGGTGTTTTGATTGTCGAGGCAATGGCCCAGATTGCCGGCCTGCTCTTTGCCCAGCGTCTCGAGCACACCGGGAAACTCGCGGTGCTCCTGAGTATGGACGGCGTCAAGCTCCGAAAAGCAGTTGTCCCCGGAGACCAGCTTATTCTCACAGCAGAGACCGTAAAGAGTCATCCTAGGGCCGCCCAGTGCAAATGTAAGGCGATGGTTGCCGAGAATATCGTCGCCGAATGCGAAATCAAATTTATGCTTGTTGATAACGACAGGTTATAGGATTCATTTGCAGGATATTCAGAATGGGTCGGATTCATTCAAGTGCGGTTATCGAAGAAGGAGCCAAATTGGCGGATAGTGTCGTGGTTGGCCCTAACTGTTTTATAGGAAGCGGCACCAGTATCGGCGAAGAGACGGTTCTTGAGGCCAACGTCGTCATCGAAAAAAACGTCCAAATCGGAAAACGCAATCATTTCTTCTCGAGCTGCGTCATCGGCGGCTGGCCCCAGATACTCAGCCTCGCCCCGGACGCAAAACTCGGCGGCCTTATAATCGGCGACGACAACGTCATCCGCGAACAGGTCACCATTCATCCGAGTATGCACCACGACGGCTTCACAAAAATCGGCAATAACAATCTAATTATGATTGGCGTCCACATCGGCCATGATTGCACTATTGAAGATAAAACCGTCCTCAGCAACTTCTGCCAGATAAGCGGCCACTGCAAAATAGAAACCGGCGTCTGGCTGTCAGGTGTCGTTCTCCTTCATCAGTTTGTTACTGTCGGCAGGTGGTGCTATGCCGCGGGATTGACCGGCATCAACAAGGATGTCCCGCCATTTTTGATTGTCAGCGGCCACTATCCACCCGAAGTCCGCGGCGTGAATAAACGAGGCCTCCAACGCGCGGGACTAAACGAACAGAAGCAACAGGCAATTTTAGACGCCTACAAACGGCTCTACCGCGACAGTACCGAACCATTGTTGCAAGAGGCGAAGAAAATGGCCGAAGAAGACGGTCTCGACTCGAATGTCCGAGATATGCTCGAGGTCATTATCAGAAGCGCCGAGCATCGCTTCGGCAGATACCTCGAAACTCTCAGGTGAGAAAAAAGGGGTCAGGAGCATTTTTTCTTATGGATAAACTTCGCACTGCTGTTGTAGGCGCCGGCAAAATGGGTGAAATCCACGCCAGGGTCTATTCCCAGCTTCCTCAAAGCAAGCTCGTGGCCCTGGTCGATATCGACCTCGACAAGGCAAGACGCCTCGCAAAAAAGCACCGCTGTGAAGCAAGCTCCAGCGCAGCGGAACTCATAGGAAAAGTTGACGCCGTCACAATTGCCGCACCAACCACCGAGCACTACGCACTCGCAAGGACTTTCATCGAAGCCGATATCCCCGTCCTTATAGAAAAACCCATCGCTTCCGATGCCGACCAGGCAAGGGCGATTGTCGAGCTGGCAAGGCAGAAGAAATGTCTTGTCGCCGTGGGCCATTCCGAGCGCTGCAATCCTGTCGTACAGGCGATAAAACGCCTCAATATCGAGCCGAAGTTTATCGAGTCTACGCGAATTAGTCCCTATCCATTCCGCTCGACCGATGTCGGCGTCGTGCTCGATATTATGATTCACGATATCGATATCATTTTATCTCTGGCAGCGGACAAAGTCGCCAAAGTCGAAGCCGTCGGCATCGGTGTAATCGACGACAATGAGGATATCTGCAACGCCAGAATCACATTCGAAAACGGCTGCATAGCCAATATCACCGCCTCGCGACTCGCCCTCAAAACCGAGCGCAAGGTCAGGGTCTTCAGCAAACAGGCCTATCTCAGCGTCGATTATCTCAAAAAAACCGGTGTTGTTATCAAGGCCGCCCCCAATATAAACGTCATAGAAAAAATAAGAGAGCTTAAAAAGGCGGGCGCATTCGCCTTGCTCAAGCAGAAATGGAGTGAGCTGTTGCACGTCGAAAAACTCGACGTAAGCGACGCCGAGCCGCTCCGCCTTGAGCAGGAGGCCTTCCTGCGGGCCGTGGCCGACAAATCCCTCAGGCCGGAGGTCAGCGCCGAAGAAGGCCTCGCAGCAATGCAATGCGCCGAAAGCATACTGGCCTCTATGCGCACTCACAGTTGGGAATAGAATTGAAATTCGTCATTGATTTATAAATATTATTGGGATTTAATTGGCAGTCAGTAAGAGGTAAATTATGACGGACGGAAAATCTTTCAATAACACAATTGTCCTGGCCGTATTTGCCGGTGCAGCATTACTCGCCGGCTGTGCCGATAAGCCGGACGAAAAGACTGTAGAGGAGAGGAAAATGGTAACGCTGGAAACCACAAAAGGTAATATCGTAATCGAGCTGGATGAGCAGGCCGCACCTGTAACGACCGCCAATTTCCTTCGATACGTTGAAGAGGGCTTCTACGACGGCGTGATATTCCACAGAGTCATTCCCGATTTTATGATTCAGACCGGCGGTTTCACTGCTGATATGAAACAAAAATCTCCTCACGAGCCGATAGTCAATGAGGCATCTAACGGCCTGAAGAACAAACGCGGCACGCTTTCAATGGCGAGGACCAACGACCCCAACAGCGCCACAAGCCAGTTCTTCATCAATCAGGTCGATAACGCATACCTCGATTACGTCCAGGGTCGTAATCCCGGCTATGCCGTCTTCGGCAAGGTCGTCGATGGAATGGATGTCGTGGACGCCGTCGCCGGTGTAGAAACCACAAACAAAGGCCCGCATCAGGACGTCCCCGTCGAGCCGGTCATAATAAAATCGGCGAAGGTGACTTCGGGAAAATAGCGGCAAATTACCTGTGGTTGGCTGGTGATACGAACAAATGACAGCCGAGCAAATCATAAAGCTGTTTAATATGGAGCCGTTGAGAAAAGAGGGCGGCTTCTTTATCGAAACATATCGCGCCGCCGAGAAAATCAAGAAGACCGCACTGCCCGGCGGTTACTCCGCAAGTCGCAATTTAGGTTCCGCAATCCTTTATCTGCTCACAAGCCACACTCTCTCACTGCTGCATCGCCTGAAGACCGATGAGATGTTCCATTTTTATCTCGGCGACACGGTAACAATGCTTCAACTGCACCCTGACGGGACCAGCGACCTGTTTACTCTCGGCTCCGACGTAATGCAGGGCCAGAGAGTCCAGCTCGTCGTCCCCAAAGGCACCTGGCAGGGGGCCTTCATCAATCCCGGCGGCAAGTTCGCTCTGCTCGGATGCACCGTGGCGCCCGGCTTCGACGACGAAGACTTTGAAATTGCAGACAGAAATCCCCTCCTCAAAGAATACCCGGATCAGCGAGAGCTTATTCTAAAACTCACACGCGGAAGCTGATATCTCTATTTGAATTCCCTTGCGGTCTGCATAAAGACGGTCAGATTTTCGATTGGTGTCTGGGGCGGAACATCACAGCCCGTACTGAGGATAAAATTTTTATACGGCTTCATCCTCTTCAATAGTATCGTCACGGCATCTCGCACTGTTTCAACGGAGCCGTCCTTGAGCACTCTCGTCGGACTGATATTTCCTATAACTGCCACGTCCTTCGGCACCTTCTCAGCGGCCTGCGCAAGGTCAACTCTGAATTCAATGGAGTCCAAACTCAGGGCCGCAACGCCTGACTCGGCCATCTCTTTTATCAGGTGCATCGTATTGCCGCAGACGTGATAAATCGTCTCTACCTTGGCGTACTTGTAGCTCTCAATAATGTGTTTGACGTAGAAGCTGCTGAAATCACGGAACTGCTGCGGCCCCAGAATTGCTCCCGTCGGCTCCACTATACATATCAAATCTGCGCCGGAATTTATCAGTGCCCCCGCATAATCCTGTATAATATCAGTCGCGAATTCGCACAGAGCGTGCAGAATCTGTGGATTTAGAATAGAATCCAGCGCGACCTGCTCCGCCGAGCACAGAAGTCCCGCCAGTGTCAGCGGCCCGATCACGTAAGCGCACTTCAAGACATCCTTCGGCAGACCCATCGCCATCATCTCAACCGTCTTGATGTACGATTGAATCCGTGAGTCCTGTAGTATGTTCACTCTCCGGTATCGCTGAAGGTCATCCAGTGTCTCCACCGGGTGCCGCTCAACCGTGCTTGACTCGTCAATTGGAAACCTTACTGGTAGTCCCAGGGCGTTGGCCTCGACCGACAAATCCATCATCATAAAAGCAATGTCCGGCTGCAATAAATCCACCAGCGCCTTGATACAGGCAAAATGCACACCGTGGTTCTGCTGTGCCACCTTTATCGAAAAGCCCGTTATATCGCAGCCAGGAAATCCAACCAGCGGCGCGACGATTCTTCTGTTCTCCGAGTGCGCCTTTGTCACAAGCTCAATGACCTGTCCCTTTTGTGGTACCATATTTTGTCTTTGATTTGCTTCGTTAGAGTTCTTTATAAAATACCGTTCTTGGCTCGACCAACTGTTTGGTGCGCCAGTCGTGTTGGCTCCGGAAGCCGGTATTTCGTCGTACACGCAAGCACTATATCCTTGGCGTTCTCCATCGTGCATTTGTGACCCACCGATACAAATACCGGCTTTACATTCGCTCGCGTCCGCACGACCGCGCCAATCACCTCGGCTCCGTCGGTCAGAAAACTGAAGCTGCCCCTGCGTTGTCTGGGCTGTTTGAAACTGCCTGTCAACCGGCTTTTTGCGCAGCCCACGGTCGGCCTGTCAATAAGCACCCCTATATGCGAAGCCAGCCCGAACCGCCGGGGATGTGCGATTCCCTGCCCGTCAACTATAAAAACATCGGGCCTGGTTTTGAGTTTTTCAATCGCCGCCAGGCACACCGGCGCCTCCCGAAACGACAGCAGGCCAGGCACGTATGGAAAAGAAACCTTCCGTGCTGCCGTCACTGTCTCTATAACTTCAAAATCGCTCAGCTTGATTACTACCACCACAGCAAAGATTTTTTTACCGTCTTTGCTGAAGGCACAGTCCAGCCCCGCAATAAGTCTCGGTTCCTTCTTTATCGGTCTGAACCGCGCTCGCCAGGCCAGCCGACGCTGAAGCTGTATCGCCTCTTTGTAGGTCAAATCCCACTTGTGCAGCTTTCTGGTCTTCATAGTCAATTTTCAGGTTGTGTTCGGCAGATTGAAGAATTGTTTTGTCGTAGCTGTGACAGCCGCGATAAATTCAGCCGGCTCCATTCCTTTTAGCTCCGCCAAAAAATTAGCCGTATGCACAAGCAGTGCTGGCTCGTTGACTTTTTGCTTTCGCATCGGCTCAGGCGACATATACGGGCTGTCCGTCTCAACCATCAACCGTTCGATGGGGATGGTCCCAGCCGCCTTGCGAGTCTTCTCGGCATTTTTGAAAGTGACCACGCCTGTGAAGGATATGAAGTAACCTTTGTCGATAGCCGTCTTCGCCTGCTCTGCCGAGCCGGAAAAGCAGTGAAAAACGATTCTACTCACCGCTGAACCGGCCTTTTCTAAAACGCCTAATGTTTCATCAAACGCTTCCCTTGAATGAATTATTACAGGCAGATTCAGCTCCGCCGCAATTTCCAGATGTCTCACAAAGCAATCCCGCTGCTGTTGCGGCGTCGAGAAATCGTAATGGTAATCCAGCCCCGTCTCTCCGATGGCGACAACTTTTTTGTCTTTTGCAAGCTCCTTCAGTTCTGTAAGTGCTGCCTCGTCCGCGGTTTTGGCCTCGTGTGGATGAATCGCCACCGCAGCAAACATATTCTCGAACCTTTTCGCTAATTCCACCGCCTTTCGGCTGTCGACCAGGTCCGTCCCTACCGTTATCCAGCCTGTTACACCTGCATCCCTGCTGCGCTGTATGACGGCGTCGATATTGCTGAATTGTTCAAACGTCAAATGACAATGCGTATCAATCAGGTTCATAAGCGTCATCTTAAGAATGCGTTTTTGTAGTGGCGAATATCCGCCGGCCCGCGTTTGCCGAGCGTAACTGTAACAATATCGAATCGATATGGCCGATTCTCTATCTCATACGCCGAAAGAAAATAGCGGGCGGTTTTTGACATCTTGTCCATCTTCGGTGTTGTTATCACTGATTCCGTCGGCGCGAACTCCTCATCGGTCCTTGTCTTGACCTCGACAAAGACAATCGACCTGTCGCTATCCACCATTATAAGGTCGATTTCCCCCGCCCTGCAGGAATAATTGCGTGTAAGGACTTTTAGTCCTTTTCTCTTAAGAAACCTTTCGCTCCGCTGTTCCCCCCATCTGCCCAGCAGTTTTCTGTCTCTGACTATCCTGCCTCTGTTTAACAACAGCCACAACTTTGCACGCGTCCCATATTAGCGGGCGACGGTATGTTCCGAGTGTTCTTGTGCCAGCTTCGTTGCCTTGCCCGTCCGTTCGCGCAGATAATACAGCTTGGCTCTTCTCGTCTTGCCGCTTCTTGTTGCCTTGATGTCGGTGATATTGGGTGAGTGCACCGGGAATACCCGCTCGACTCCTTCCCCTGCCACTATCCTGCGCACCGTGAAGGTCGAATTGATACCCCGACCCTTCCGCGCGATTACCGTGCCCGAAAACACCTGAATCCGCTCCTTGTCGCCCTCTTTTATCCTGCAGGCAACTTCTACGGTATCGCCGATTTCGAAATACGGCGTGTCTTTCTTAAAGCTCTTGCTTTCGACCTTGTCGAGCAGTTCGGTTTTCACTTGTTCAACTCCTGCTTAGTTAATCTCTGATTTACGATTCAGCCGGGATCAGCTACACATTGGATTTCCCGCGGGCTTTTTCCGCCCGCCACAAAAGCACAGCATTATAACCCTTTTGCTAATAATAACAAACATTTTTTCCCGGCCCCTTAGTGTGAGTAATTGTGTGTAAGTTCGGGTGAAGTAGAAAGGGAAAACGCTATTTTTCAAACGTTTCGATGACGAAGTCGAGGCGGCAAAGGTGTACGACAAGGCTGCAAAAAAGTACCATAAGGAGTTCGTATGCCTCAATTTCCCGTAGGAAAATTGAGGCCACCACCAGCACAGTACGATATACGAGATACAAAAAGGGTCAGCAGTCCTTTTCTTTTCAGTGGTAACACGTGGCTAAATTTTCTCTGTGGTCTATATGCTCTCTGCGATGGTTATGTAAATAGTGCCTCCACGAATTTTTCCGGGTCGAATTCGGCTATGTCCTCCGGCTTCTCGCCTAAGCCCACGAATTTCACCGGTATATCAAGCTGGTCCTTGATTGCAATCACTATCCCGCCGCGAGCCGTGCCGTCTAACTTCGCCAAGAAAATCCCCGATACGCTTATGGCCTCGGTGAACATCTTCGCTTGGGCAATCGCATTTTGCCCCGTCGTCGCGTCCAATACCAGCAGCACCTCATGTGGCGCATCCGGTATCTTGCGGGTAACCACGTCGCGGATTTTAGTAAGCTCCTTCATCAAGTCTTTTTGCGTATGCAGCCGGCCGGCCGTATCGAGTATCAGAAAATCCACGCCCCTTGCCGTCGCCGCCTCGCACGCATCGTAAGCCACCGCAGCCGGGTCGCTGCCCATCTTGTGTTTGACTATCTGAACGCCGATTCGCTCCGCCCATATAGATAACTGCTCCACAGCCGCCGCCCGAAACGTATCGCACGCCGCGACGATAACCTTCCTGTCGTTTTTGCTGAGAATGTAGGCAAGCTTGGCAATACTGGTAGTTTTCCCAGACCCATTCACACCCGCAACTAAAATCACAGTCGGCCCTCTCCCCGCCGAACGAAGCTGCCTGTCCTGATGAGGCCAGTAGCCCTTGATGTGCTCCTTCAAAAATGGCACGATATCCTCGACCTTGCCGATTTGCCTGTTGCGATAAGCCCCGCGTAAATCTGAAATTAGCTTCGTTGTCGTCTCGACCCCGATGTCGTCTCTTATAAGCGTTTCTTCAAGCTCGTCTAATAACTCCTCATCGATATTCCTGCCTAAGCTGAGTACCGACGACAACGACGAGCTTATCTTGTCCCGCGTTTTGCCTAACCGCTCCTTGAAGTACCCAATAGTCTTGGAAAAAATCCCCATAGTTACCTGTCCGGCAAACAAAGGTTGTTGTTTTAGTGCAACACCACGCCGTGCAGTCTCGCAAAATATCCTGTCGAATTCAAGGTTTATCCGCCGCTCTGTCTGGCGGGTTTATCCACCGTTGGTTTGATGGAATAATCCAGTGCCCCTTTACACTCTGCCGCTTGATACTATTTTTCCCGTATTAAAAAATGTTTTGTTTTGACAAGCCCATTCGCCCCGGCTACACTTGCCTCGTCGTTCAATCCAGGGATGGTCTCCGTTATATTACAGCGGGTGTTTTTTTTCTCGCCCATTGGATTGGCACGGATGCCGCCTGTGTGCAATAGCTTCTTTTCGTTGACGGGTACAGTATCATAAAGGAGTATGGTTTGGCAGCCGGCAATGTTGAAAATATATTCACGGATATACTCGACCGTGCAAAATCTCTCGACCCCGTCAACACACGCATTTGGTTTGATAATCTGCACCTTGCGCGAATGACTGGCGGCCTGCTCGAAATCGCCTGCCCAGATGACGCCTGCGCACAGTTCCTGCGCAGCAACTGCAGAAACGCTTTCACCAGGGCCGCCCGACAGATTACAGGCCACCTCGTTACCGTTCAGTTTTCCGCTAATGGCCACACCCCCGCCGACGCCGCAGTCTCGCCCGACGCAAATGAACCGACCTTCCATCCCGACTATACCTTCGACAATTTCGTGGTCGGCCCCAGCAATCGACTCGCTCACGCTACCTGTATCGCCGTCAGCCAGTCGCCCGGTGACACCTATAATCCCCTGTTCATCTACGGCAATTCAGGCCTGGGCAAAACTCATCTGCTGCACGCAGTTTGCCACGAAATGAAACGAAAATCAGACCGCGCCGTCCTTCAGCTCTTAAGCTGCGAGGGTTTCATAAACCAGTTCATTCAGGCCATCGAAAAAGGCGACCTGCCCGGCTTTCACAATCGTTTCCGCACCGTCGACGCCATCGTAATCGACGACATACAGTTCCTCAGCGAGCGAGAGCAAAGCCAGGAGGAATTTTTCCATACCTTTAATGCACTTTATAGCAGCGGCAGGCAGATAATTCTAAGCGCCGACAGGGCGCCGGCAGAAATTCCGGTGCTCGAGGAACGGCTAATCAGCAGATTCAACTGGGGCCTTGTGGCGCGAATCGACCCGCCGAGCTACGAGACGCGGATAGCCATCGTCCAGAAAAAGGCGCATCTGCGCGGCCTGGATATCGGCGAAGAAGTGGCTGGCTACATCGCCCGCAAGGTCCATGCAAATATCAGAGAGCTTGAAGGGGCCCTCACGACGATTTACGCCGTGTCGGTAACTACGGGTAAAGACATAACCCTTGAGCTTGCCCGGACGGCCCTCAACGGCCAGATTGAAGCGGGCACAAGGCACATAACGATAAGCGATATTGCCGACGCCGTAAGCCAGCACTTCAATGTTCGCCTTGCGGACCTGCAGAGCAAAAAGCGAAGCCAGAGCATAGCCGAGCCGAGACAGATTTGTATGTATCTTGCCCGCCAGCTTACAAAGCACAGCTTGGAGGAAATCGGGGGGCATTTGGGTGGCCGGGACCATACGACTGTTATGCACGCCTGTGGCAAAATCGGGGAAATGCGAAAAACCGACAAGAATATGCACGCCGTTCTGGACCACCTCACAGGCCAGATTGCTCAATCCATCCGGGCTTAATTCGGCTCGTTGTAATAACAAAAAAGTCAGGATGGATAACTAAGACAGGTTATCCCCTTTTAATCACTATGGCTTGTCCCTGCCAGGGGACTTGCGGGCCGGTATACATTTCAAGATTTTTCTTGACAACGTCGAAGAAAGCGGTATAGTCTGCTTTTATTAGGGAGTTAATGGAGAAAAATGTGTGTCTACACCCAACGCACAAAGCAGGTCATTTCATTCGCCTGTGGCGAAAACAAACGAACCGGAGGGCAATCCAATGGGTAAGCAAACCGTTTTAATTCAATTGTCTCTGCTGTTGCTTGTCGGCTTATTATCCGTAACTGCGGATTTGTGCCTCGCCGTAGAAGAAGAGCTGTACCGGGCCAAGGAAAACATCTGTTTTCTTATAGACAGCGGGCAATATGCGCAGGCAGAATCGGCGATAGATAAACTTGCTATCGAATTTACCGGCGACGCCGACCTGCCGTGGGCGTTTTATTAGTTCGCGGAACGATATGAACGCAACAGTAAGTTCGACCAGGCGATATTCAACTATCAACGAATCATACAGGACCACCCGGAAAGCACCTGGGCCGAAAAGGCAAAGCTGGGTGCTGCAAAGTCCGACGCGATGGCCCTTATTATGGCTGGCCAGTATGACCAGGCCAATGAAGCGATTGATACGCTGGCTGGCAACTTCGCCGGTAATCCTGATTTGCCGGAGACGCTTTACTGGGTCGCGGAAAGGTTCAAACGGTTCGACCGCTTCGAAGATGCAAAACTGCTGTATCAGCGGATAGTTGATAATTATCCCGAGAGTCCCTGGGCCGCGAAGGCCGGATTTGCCGTCGCAAGGGCCGACGTGATGCTCCTTTTCCTGGCGGGCGATTACAGCGGGGTAAACGAATCGCTGGATAAATTGGCAGTCGATTTCGCGGGCAACCCGGATTTGCCGGAGGCACTTTACTGGATAACGGAAAGATTCGAAAGGCAGAGCCGATTTGCCGAAGCCGGGCAAAACTACGAGCGGATAGTCCGGGACTACCCTTACAGTCAATTCGCCGCAAGTGCGAAGCTGGGGGCCTCGAAGGCCGAGATAATGGGTCTTGTTATGTCGGGCCAATACGAGCAGGCCGGAGAAGCCCTCGATAAGCTTTCGGCTGACTTTGCAGGGCATCCGGATTTGCCGTGGGCATTGTACTGGATTGGGGAAAGATACGAGCGTGCAGGCAGGCCCTACGAGGCCTTGAATGTATACAGACGGATAGCGGAGGATTATCCCTCCAGCACATACGCGGAGAAGGCGAATTCGAGAATCGCAGAACTGGGCGTTGCTGCTCCGGTCGAATTGCAGGATTCGAATCAGGCGGGCGAGGACGTTTCAACGGCAGCTTTGGAGCAGGAGGAGTCAGCCGTGGAGCTTTACCGGCTTGCACGCGAATACGAAGACCAGCCCGAAATGGCCGCTCTTGCCGGACAGACGTATCAGCAGCTAATTGAGCAGTACCCAGGCACAATTAAGGCGGATAAGGCGGTTCTGGATATCCGCCGGCTGGAAATTCAGGATGCCCTCGACTCAGAAGACGCCAATACCGCAGAAGCATTGCTGGATAAATTCATCGTTGATTTCAAAGACCATCCGTATGCAATCGGCTGTCTTGACCGGGCGGGAACGAAGTATTATCTGGCGGCAAGGGAGCTAAAGAAAAAGGGGCAGCTACAAAAAGCGAGGGAAAACTATGCCAGGGCCGAAGGCGTCTGGCAACGGGTAATAGTTGACCTGTCGGACGGTTTTGTCAATCCGGGCGGGCCTGGCGGATTTTACTACATCGTTGCAGTCTGCCGGCAGGAGCAGAAAAACTGGACCGGAGCCATTGAGTATTTTCAGAAGGTTGCTGCCGACTACCTGGACTTCGAATACGTCTGCGGTGCTCAGGCGGCCGTCGGCTGGTGCTACGAGGCGCTGCGGGACGCCGAAAATGTGCCAAAAGAAGCAGTCGACCCGATAATCGAGGAGGTGTATACGGCGGTTTTGGCTAATTACCCCGATTGCTACATTGCTCATTACGCGGCGTATCGGCTGGGGGAAATGAGCGTCGAAAAAGGCGACGATGCTAACGCCATACTGTATTACCGGAAGTTTTTAACGCTGGCCAAATCGTCCCGCCCTTGGCATTTGCGCAATTAGAAATCCGGCACTAAAAACTCAAAGCTGTCTCTGCCTCCTCTACTTTCTCAGCGGTAAAAATGGATTTTGCCGCCCTTGCATTTTTGAATGGATTTGCTACAATGATTAGTTTGGATTATCAGCGGATTTTAGAGTGTCTAACGTAAGGTAAATAGACACGGATTAACATGGAATTACACAGGTTTTAATTTTTCTCTGCGGTCTCAGCGTGCTCCGCGGTGAGTGTAATTTGGGCGGTGCCAATGAACGAGCGGACGGACAAGGTAATCAGCATAACGGCTGCGGCCGAGCATAACCTAAAGAGTATCAATCTCGATATTCCCCGCGACAAGCTCGTTGCCATCACCGGCATAAGCGGCTCAGGCAAAAGCTCGCTGGCCTTCGACACCATTTATGCAGAGGGCAGGCGCAAATATGTCGAGTCGCTAAGCTCCTACGCTCGCCAGTTCCTGGAGCAGATGCAAAAGCCCGCCGTCGGCGAAATCACAGGCCTGCCCCCCACGATTGCCATTGAGCAGCGCAGTGCCGCCGCCAATCCACGCTCGACGGTCGCGACAACGACCGAGATTTATGATTACTTCCGTCTGTTGTTCGCAAGGGTCGGCACGCCGCACTGCTGGGTCTGCGGCAGGGAAATCACCAGTCAGCACTCCTCGCAGATTGTGGACTGGATTTTGCAGTCCCCTGTGGGCTCAAAGGTCCAGATTTGCTCGCCATTAGTCCGCGGCAAAAAGGGTGAGCACAGGGAAATTTTCTCTAGCATCCAGCGAGAGGGCTTTGTCCGCGTCCGCGTGGATGGCTCAATTTACGATATCAGAAATGTCCCCGCGCTCAATAAGAAGAAAAAGCACAGCATCGCAGCCGTGGTTGACCGGCTGGTGATAAACGAATCGGTAAGGGTCCGCCTGGCTGACTCGGTCGAGACGGCCCTGCGACTTGCCGATGGCGTCGTCATTGTCCTGAGCCAGCAGCCGACAGAAGGTGCCAACGACGGCAAATGGGATGAGTCGATATACAGTGAGAAATTCGCCTGTCCCGACCACCCCGAGGCGTCGCTGGAGGAGATGTCGCCTCGCCTGTTCAGCTTTAACAGCCCTTACGGCGCCTGCAAAACCTGCGATGGACTTGGAACGATGCTCGAATTCGATCCTGATTTGATTGTGCCGGATAAAACTAAGTCCCTGGAAAATGGCGCTATTGACGCCTGGCGAAAGGGCGGCAAACGAATGAACATTTTCTACAACCGCCTGGTCAAAAGATTCTCCCGGGATTTCGGTGTCAGCAAATCCGTCCCCTTTAAGGAGCTGCCCGAACAGATACGACGGGTCCTGATGTATGGCACTGCCTCCGAAGACGAGGACGAATACGGCGTTTGGTTCGAAGGCGTCATACCGAATCTTACCCGCCGATGGCAGGCTACCGACAGTGAATATGTAAAGGCCCGGCTGCACGGCTACTTCGGTGAGCTGCCCTGCAAGGCCTGCAACGGGGCGCGGCTAAGACCGGAGGCAATGGCTGTAACGGTGGGCGGTAAGAACATTCAGCAGTTGTCCGAAATGAGTATCGAAAAGGCACAGCGCTTCTTCGACAAGCTCAAGCTCGACGGCGAAAAAACCATCATCGCCGCCCAGGTCCTGAAGGAAATCAAACTTCGCCTGGGTTTTATGGTCGACGTCGGACTCGGCTACCTTACCCTCGACAGGCGAAGCGGCACATTGGCCGGCGGAGAGGCACAGCGGATTCGATTGGCCACGCAGGTGGGAAGCGGCCTCGTCGGAGTCTGCTACGTCCTCGATGAGCCGACTATCGGCCTGCACAAACGCGACAACGACCGCCTGCTGGGCATACTGCGGCGCCTTACGAAAATCGGCAATACCGTAATCGTTGTCGAGCACGACGAGGATGTCATCAAAAGCGCCGAGCATATTATCGACATAGGCCCCGCCGCCGGCGCACATGGCGGCCAGGTCGTCGTTGAAGGAACGCTGGCCGACGTAATCAGATGCCGAAAGTCCCTGACCGGTGATTATTTAGCCGGCAGAAAAAAAATTGCCCTGCCTCGAAGGAGAAGAAAATTCAACCTTCGCAGGTGTATCGAGGTCAAAGGCGCTGCCGAGCACAACCTTAAAAGTATCGACGTCAAATTTCCGCTGGGTGTTTTCATCTGTGTTACGGGCGTGTCTGGTTCCGGCAAGAGCACCCTTGTCAGTCAAATCCTGCTGGCCGCACTGAGGCGACGCTTGTATAGCTCGCGTGCCAGGCCGGGCAAACATAAAAATATCCTCGGAACGGCCCAGATTGACAAGGTCATCGAGATTGACCAGTCCCCCATAGGCAAAACACCTCGCAGCAACCCCGCGACTTATACCGGTGCGCTCGACGAGATTCGCAAGCTGTTTGCCAAAACCCGCGAGGCCAAAATCCGCGGCTATAAGGCCGGCAGGTTCAGCTTCAACACCAAAGGCGGCCGATGCGAATACTGCAAGGGCCAGGGTACTAAAAAAATCGAAATGCACTTTCTGCCGGATGTTTACGTTACCTGCGAACGCTGCAGGGGCAGGCGATATAATCCCGAAACCCTGGAGATTACCTACAAGGGCAAAACAATCGCCGACGTCCTCGATATGCGCATCGCCGAATCGCTGGATTTTTTCGCCAATTTCCCCACCGTCATCCGCCAGCTTCGAATGCTAAACGACGTCGGTCTCGGATACGTTCAGCTCGGACAACCTTCGACGACGCTGTCGGGGGGGGAGGCGCAGCGGGTGAAATTAGCGGCCGAATTAGGCAAGGCGGCGACGGGGCATACGCTGTATCTTCTGGATGAGCCGACGACGGGGCTGCACTTCGCGGATATCCATAACCTGCTCAACGTGCTGCAACGGCTGTGCGATATGGGCAATACGGTGGTGGTGATTGAGCATAACTTAGACGTGATAAAGATGGCGGACTATATAATCGACCTCGGGCCGGAAGGCGGCGAGGCGGGCGGCAGAGTGGTCGCGGCAGGGCCGCCTGATGAGATTATCAAAAACCCGGCAAGCTATACCGGCAGATACCTGCTGAAGAAACTAAATGATGAGTCGTCGTCGGCGAAGAAGAAAAGAGCAAAAAAGAAGACGGGATAATGTCAAGATTTTCGATTTGTCTAAAACAAGGATGGCTATGATGTTTAAGACGGTCAGATGGGTGGGGCCAGTTAAAGGATTCATAGAGATAATCGACCAGCGTTTGCTGCCGGGGGAATTCAAGACAATCCGCTGCACCAACGTCAAGCAGTTATACGATGCGATAAGAACATTGGCGGTTCGCGGAGCGCCGGCAATCGGCGTTGCAGCAGGTTACGGCGCAGTTTTAGCGATGAAGAAAGTTTCAGCGAAGGCAACAGTTAAACAAGCGCTGGCGGATTTGAAACGGGATTGCGAATACTTGGCAGGTTCCCGGCCGACGGCTGTGAACCTGCGATGGGCGCTGGACAGAGTCAGGCGTTCGGCAAAAGAGTTTGTTGCGGGTCACAAAGGGGCCACGCTGGGACAGTTGAGAGAAATCGTGCTGGCGGAGGCGAATGCGATTTACGATGAAGACGTGCAGATGTGCGCAAAAATCGGCAGAAACGGCGCGAAGTTTGTGAAAAATGGTTCGGCTGTTTTAACGCACTGCAACGCGGGCGCTCTTGCTACGGCGGGGCAGGGGACGGCACTATCGGTTCTCTACGAGGCGAAAAAACAGGGTAAAAGATTCAAGGTGTATGTGGATGAGACACGGCCTTTGCTGCAGGGAGCACGCCTGACGGCGTGGGAATTGAAACAGGCGGGGATTGACGTTACTGTGATTTGCGACAATATGGCAGGAGCACTGATGGCGGAGGGGAAAATCGATATGGTCATTACCGGGGCCGACAGAATAGCCGCCAACGGAGATACCGCCAACAAAATCGGGACGTATTCATTAAGCGTATTAGCGAAGGACCACGGCGTGCCTTTTTATATAGCTGCGCCGTCGAGCACGTTCGATTTGAAGACAAAGACAGGCAAAGATATTCCCATCGAACAACGGCCTGCGGATGAGGTCAGGCAGTTCGCCGGCAGGACAGTAACACCCAAAGGAGTTGATATTTACAATCCCGCCTTCGACGTTACGCCCGCCAAAAATATCACGGCGATTATTACCGAGAGGGCAGTGATAGACCGGCCGAATTGGGAGAGGATAAGACAATTGATGGGTGGATGAGTTAAAGGATACCCGGCCCCTTTTTTTTCAGTTCATTTCTTGTAGATTTTGCGCCGATTTTGTAATTCAATTGAGACATATTAATAGACGAACTGGACAGTTCTGTTTTGCATTGTGTTATGTGAATGGCAGACGTTGAAGACGAAATACTCGTTTTAGCAGCTCTGCAAGGGGAGCCGGAAAGTTTTAACGAGCTTTGCAGGCGATATTATCCTTCGCTGGTGGCTGTGGCTGATTCTATCCTGCTGGATTATCACCTTGCCCAGGACGCTGCTCAGGAGGCGCTTTCGGCGGCCTGCAGGGGCCTCAAGACGCTGAAAAAGCCGGAATCCTTCGGTACCTGGGCCGGGGCCATCTGCCGAAATGTGGCCAAAGATATGCTTCGACAGCTTCCCAGACAGCGAGAGGTTGCCAGTGCCCATACGCAGTACGAGCCGGATTGTGTTGATGATGAACATCGTAAGATTTTGTCGGAAGCCATTCAGCAGTTGCCGCGGCGTTTAAGAGAAGTGATTTTCCTGCGGTTTTACAACGAAATGAGTTACTGCCAAATGGCGAAGGTCCTCGGGGCGACGCAACAGTCGATTGACGGCCGGCTTCGCCGGGCGAAGAAAAGAATAGCAGTGTATCTGAAGAGAAAGGGTTTGTGCAATCAGGGGGACTTATGATGCGTAACGATAGTAATCACTGGCTGGAACGGTTGCTGGAGCGGTATATGTACCATGAGCCGGCAAAGTTCGATTTTCATCGGTGGTCACTGGAGCATCCTGAGGAATCACGATTGCTGAAACACGGATTTGAGGCTTCCGGCCGAAGTAGCGAAACCGGAATTTGTTATGTAATGAGGTGCATTATGAAAAGCAACATCACAAAATATTCAGCGGCTGCAATTGTAGCGCTTACAATAGCATTGGTCCTGCTCAACCCATTCGGATGGCCAAAACACAGCGGTGTGCTTCTTGCCGCTGTGCAGGAGAAAATCGCAGACACCGATACTATGGTCATACGAGGCCAGAAGATTATTTCGCCTGCGTGCGACCCGAACCTGTCGTTCAAATTGGACGTCGTCAAGTATATGTCAAAACTATACGGCCACACCGAAGAAGGGTACATTGGCGGCCGGCAGGCATACCGCTTAACTGTTAACCTGCCGGAACAACGGGCCATCATAGTTTGCCCGATGCTGCGAAAATATCTGGCGTTTCCCGCAACCGAGGAGCAAATCAAAATCGTGGAGAAATTGAGTCCTGTCGGGGTTATCGACCTTCTTCTGCAGGCGGGCTACACGGAATTAGGGACCGCTGATATCAATGGGGTTGAGGTGGAAGGTTTCGAATTTTATGATGCGAAAGTTGTCCAGGATATTCTGCCTAAGTTCCTGTTGGATATTAAGCAGGGCAGGGGGGTCATTTGGGTCGGAACAAAAGAGCTGCTGCCGATTAAAATAGAAGGAGATATAGTCATAGGCCCAAGCGTCCTTACGTTCTTCACTGAGTGCCGTGTGCATGAGACCTGTGTCCTGGAGGATTACAACGTTGAGCTGGCCCCGGAGCTTTTCAGCACTTCTGTTCCCGAAGGATTCACGGAAATCAAGCTCACGGATTTCATCCCTGTCAAGGCAGGCCTTGTCGGTGCCGGCCTGGTCGCTGTTCCCATTGGCCTGGTAGTAGGCAGGAAGCTGCGTAGACGAAAGAGCGTGCGACCGGCGGGCCCTGCATAAACTGACGCGGCAATTCGGCACTCGCTGATTAAAACATGAAGCCCTGTTTGTGGACAGGGCTTTTCTTTTATGGCTGCACAAAGTAGCTCCGCGAAAAATATCACGGCAATTGTCACAGAGAGAGGCGTGATAGAAAAGCCGACCGCACGCAAGATTGCGAATTTAATTCCACCGCAGAGCACGCGGAGATAGTTTTGAGTTTTTAATGCTGTGGTTTAACTGTTTTTTACAACGAAGGGTACACCCCTGCCTACTGCTTGCAGGGGCAGGGAGGACTCGTAGATTTTGGCCATCGTTAGCTTTTAGCACTAAAACCTTCATGAAACACCACGACGCCATGAGCCTTGTTTTCCCCGAATAGCAAGGCAAGAAAGTTCTCCGGGGGAACACCTTCAAGAATCAAGTCCGGGAGATTCCTGAAACCGAACCGTTTGTAGTACCCGGGGTCGCCTACAAGTGCGCAACCTTTTGCGCCAGACGCTCTCAACAATCGCAGGCCTTCCCGGACCAGAGATTTCCCAATACCCTGTTTCTGGAAGTCCGGCAAAACAGAGATTGGACCAAGACCATACCAATCGCAGCTATGGCCGGAAATAGTCACGGGGGAAAACGCTATATGACCTACCACTCTTCCTTCAATCTCCGCAACCAGCGAAACGGCAAGGGCGTTGGCGGCTCGCAATGCACTGATAATAAACTGCTCTGTGTGTTTGCTGTACGGGTTATTCTCGAAAGCTGCTATGGTGATTTCTGATATTGCTTCAATATCCGACTTCTTCTCGTTCCTAATAATCATCTTGAGCTCCAATTTCCTCCACAGCTTTTTTTGATGACTAACAACGAAAACAGCCGCATGGCCCGGTCGAGGCGAAATACAACCACTTTACAAAACCGTATTATACGACCTGATAGGCGTCAGGTCGATAAGAAAGAGGTATATGAATCAGGGAATTGAGAGGCAGGACTGGGGAAAGACGGTCGGCGGAGGGGGCTGTGCTGTTGATACCGGAGGACGCGATGAGGAAACGGCATTTCGCGGGCAGGACGGTAATACCTAAAGGAGTTGATATTTATAATCCCGCTTTCGACGTTACGCCTGCGAAGAATATCACGGCGATTATCACCGAGCATGGAGTAATCGATAAGCCGAACGCACGCAAAAATGCGAAGCATTTTGCGTGAAAATCCGAAATCCTAAAACATAAATTTCAAACAAATCTGCCTGCGGTGGATAAAATTCAGGGGCTAAATTTCTGGATTCCAGCTTTTGCTGGAATGACTAAAAGATTCATTAATGTGAATCTTTTAGTCAACGGCGACGACTTCTTTTACCTCTGGGATTTTTTCCTTGAGGAGTCGTTCGATGCCCATCTTGAGTGTCATCTGTGCGCCCGGGCAGCCGGAGCAGGCGCCCTTGAGACGGACCTTTACGGTATTGTCGGGGTCGGTCGAGACGAGCTCGACGTCACCGCCGTGACTTTGCAGGTTTGGCCTTACAACTTCGATTATATCCTTTACCTTCTGCTCGAAGGTCTGGTCATTGCTATTTTTTCCACAGCCACAATGCTCGCACATAGCAGGCCTCCATAATCAGTTTAACAATTCACCGCTATTATAGTCGAATTCTCATCGATATCCAGCTATTCCTGTTACGATTTTGAGGGATGTTTTGTTTAGTGCGATTTTAAGGTTGTGCAAAGCGGCGGTGTTATATGTTGTCAGACATTTGTTCGGTAATTTTATCCATTACGAGGTGTTGATTGGGCGGGTCCCACCAGACGTTTGCCTCGATAATACAGGGTCCGTCGGGAGTAAGTGCGATGTCCCAGCCGATGGTCCTTAGAGGCAGGAATTTTACTGCGGCGGAAGTAGCAAGGCGACAGGCCTGTTTCCAGCCGGGGAGCTTGAATCCCCGGAATGGTTTTCCGGTGAGAGGATGCTCGATTATTTTCAGGATGCCTTGGCCTGTGTCGATTATCTGGTTGCCCGGGCCGAGAATGCCCTGTTCGATGTCGACGGGAACTTCCACGTTGCCGAGCAGGCCTTCGATGTGGGTGTCGATGATGATATCGGGTTTTGTTATGGGTTTGAAATGGGCGTGAAGCAGGCGAGGTTGTCCTTTTTTGTCGATGAGGGTTATGAATCTTACCGTTTGAAGAGCGCCGGAGCCGGTAAGGGCGACTATATCGGGATGGTTCTGGATTCTTTCCTGTATGAGAAATGCATCGGGGTAGTCTGATTCGAGATATTTTACCAGTTCCTGCGGAGTAAAGGATGAGCCGTTCGTATCGACGAAGCCGGTGTGGTTTCTGGTGAAAACGGCGACGCCTTTTCCGTAGGCACTTCGAATGGGTTTTAGAACGAACTGATGAGGCAGTTTACCGGTGACGAATTCGATTTTTTGCTGACTGGAGACACGCGGCAGATTGTTTAAGCAGTCGAGCCAGGAAGTCTTGTCGTAGCAAAGGAGGTAGAGTTGAGGGATTCTGAGAGAAGATTCGAGGCAGAAGCGGTAGAAGAGGCCCTTATCCTTGGCGAGGTCGGCGCGGTCTTCGGGATTAAGCTTTTTCTGGATTTTGGTAAGCCGTTTTCTGCTTATGAATTTGGCCAGACGAGCGGTGTCAAAGTCGGGAGCGAAGAAGCCGAGTCGGAAAGCTTCTGCAGGTGTGTATCTGAACCCGGAGCATATTCTCATATTCCTGACAACTGCCTTGATGTAATTGGGGCTCAGAAATGGGCAGATGCGCTGTGCCATCTTCGCAATGAGGACGGTCTCTGATATTCTTTTTTCAATTTTTCTATAGACACTCATACGCGGGCTACCGGTGATGAAACAGTAATAATCCGGGCGGCGACTCAGATTTACTTGACATAATTAGAAGCTATACGTATTCTTTTGTCCAGGCAAATCAGCCTCAGGGAAGAGGCGGGGCGGGTGATGATTGGTAATGTGCCGGGAAATATTCAAAGTGAGGCATAGTTTTTATGTCGGAACAGACTCAGGGAAAGAAGATTGCTTATCTGTGCAGCGGCGGCTCGATGGGAGGCAGCCAAAGGCAGCTTCTGTACCTTATAGAGAATCTTGACCGCCGGGAGTATGAGCCGGTTGTTGTTTGTCGGCGGGAAGGGACATTTACCGACGCCTTACATAAGATGGGAGTGAAAACACTGGTTCATCCGGTGCGTGCATGGAGGAAATTTCCGAGGGCTTTCCTGCGATATGCAGATGCCGAAAAGGTCGTAAGGAGTTTACGAAATGAGGGTATTTCGGCGGTGCATAGTTCGGATATGTGGCTGAG
>Ga0315549_1000103_pt1 | contig 90792 bp, 70 predicted proteins | sample SalMarSW160200MG_FD_203101 | JGI IMG/M metagenome (GOLD analysis project Ga0315549, IMG submission 203101) | Salt marsh sediment microbial communities from the Plum Island Ecosystem LTER, Massachusetts, United States - Salt Marsh Sediment SW1601-200 ... | reverse complement strand
GCCTTTTTTGAATGAGCCGGCAAGCAAGATTAAAGGCCCGGTCAGTTCGATTGATTTAGCTCCGACGTTGCTGGCTTTGATGGGATTCAAGGTAAAAAAGGGGATATTTGATGGAATTGATGCACTAGGGCCAGTGTCAAAAGACAGGAAAATTTATTTTTCAGGCTGGATGCAAGAAGGGCCTGCGGGGTATATACAGGAAGATCGTAAATATGTTTACGATCCTATTGAGAAAGCAACTTTCATTTATGATCTTAACAGGGATCCGTACGAGCAGTACAAATTAGACGTCACTGAGGAACAGGCTGAAGAGATTACCGATGATATTAACGCCTGGCGAAAAAGCACGATCTTTCAGATTGTACAAAAGCAGAGCGGAAGAAAAAAACTATTTGGTAAGTGGACCTGCCGCTGGACACAAAGGGTCTCTTCAGCGAAGTATGAGCCGGAAATTGAATCAATGTTTCAGCAATAATCGGTATGACATCGGTATTTTTCATGACTCCCATAGTACTTTCTTGTTCACTTTTTTTATCGCAGCGTTGAATTTTATAAACATTTGCCAAATTCCCCAATTATATCGATAGGTGTTAGTGATAATATGTAAAGATGGCAAATATGGAGAATTAAGGTGTTGACAAAAAACAGCGTGCTGTTAAAATGAGACGGATAATTGTCCCTTTTGTTATTCCCGTATCGAAGCATGTAAGTCATTCAGAACAAAATGGATATACACCACTTAAAATCAGAATTGAGCTTAATTCTTATCGGTTGGCACATTTCTTGCAATTTATATTTTTTTATACTTAACGTGGAGCTATATTGGGCGGACGGCCTAAACACGTTCTGGAGGAGGAGGTGTCCGCCCGGTTTTTTTATATTAACAAAAAATTGCAAATCCTTTTAGAGTGGCAGGATTTGTTTCACACATTGAAAAAATCATGTGGCGGGGGCGTACCGGGGGAGGACGAATCCTTTTTATTTTCTACATTTTAATTATGAGACATAAATATGAGTTGTGGAGAGGCTATTATAAAAGACCTCCCCATTGACGGAAAATTATCTACCCTGTAATTCGGTCGCTTTGTATAATTTGCTATGTTATGGATCGATCAGCGTACAGGATAATCGATGCAAACTTCAATCGTGCAAGAGAAGCGATACGTGTGATAGAAGATTATTGCCGGTTTGCTTTGAGTTCGACATGGTTGAGCCTGCGTGCCAAAGAGCTTCGGCATAAACTTACTCGGGCTGTTAGTAAATTGGATTCTGGGCGGTTACTTTCCAGCAGAGACACTCTTAACGATGTAGGCGTTGGTAAAAATATTGATAGCCAGTTCAAGCGAAGCAATTTAAAAGATTGCTTAACTGCTGGTTGTAAAAGACTTACCGAGGCTTTGCGTACACTTGCTGAGATAGTGCAAATACACGATAGTTCCATAGCTAAAACGATCGAAGATTTGCGATATGATGCATATACACTTGAAAAAGATATTTTTGTTTTTGCTGAACCGGCCGAGAAGTTCAAAAAAGTTTTACTTTATATTGTAATTACCAGCGATCTACCGGCGGAAATTATTTCCTTAACATATAAGTGTGCAACCGGCGGCGCTGATTGCATCCAGATGCGCGCCAAGTCAATAGAGGACGATAAATTATTGGCCACTGCTGTCGAGTTTGTCAGGATTAGCAATGATGAAGGCGTACTTAGTATGATTAACGACAGGATCGATGTTGCAATAGCTGCAGGAGCCGACGGCGTTCATCTTGGCAAGAACGACTTGCCTTTGGATTGTGTTCGGAAACTCCAGACGACGCCGCTAATAACAGGCAAAAGCACACACTCACCTGATCAGCTTAGTGCTGCATGTCGGGAGCACCCTACCTATGTCGGCCTTGGTCCTGTTTTTACCACAGGGACAAAACCAACTGCTGAAGCGGTCGGTCTGGAGTATATCAGGCAGGCTAAGAAGATATTGGCTGATACCGGTGTCGGACATGTTGCTATTGGTGGAATAACGCTTGAAAATGTCGATGATGTGTTAGATGCGGGAGCAGAGAGTATTGCCGTTTGTGCGGCAGTGACAAAAGTTGCAGATCCCGGGTATGCATGTAAGGCCATGAAGGCGAAGATAGTGGCAGAGAGGGATGTTTTAGGCGTTTGAATACTTGTTCTTTATGGAAATTTATAATATGGTTGTTCACCAATTATCCACTAAAATAAATAGTTAATTCAGGGCTTTTTAGTCGTGTTAATTTGGGCAACTTTTGTATCCATCAAATGTATTTATACATATTATCTTTCAGCATAGCGTTTCTTGTTTGTATAACTTCTTTTATCATATAGAGTTAAGAAATATTAGCATGCCGAGGAAATTTAAAAGCACTTCCTGTTACACGTTGATTTACTTTTGTTGATTTTTCTATGTGATTATGTAAGGATTTTCTGAATATACTCTACAAGTTATCAACAGATTATCCACAAGGCTGTAATGTTCTATATTTTTCTTGTTTCGGTCCAATTCAGCAAAGGTTTGATATTAAAGCAGAACCTAATTATTGTAAGTATTTGTCTATCAAGGCAATTAATAGAATGGTGTGGGATTTGATTATTTGTTACATTGAGATTATAATGCGTTTTTTTACCGATTTTACGGCAGATAGAAAAAAGTTATAAAACGAACAGTTCATGAAAAGTTATGAATAATCTTAAAGAAAAGTTGAAGAAAAGGTCAAAATTTCTCGTTTATGCCGAACTGACGGGCGGCCCGGGTTTCAATTATAATCCGATAGAGAAGTTTCTGAACTCCCATAATTCCTCCGGCGGCTCAGTTATACCCGATTGTTTTGATTTTATAGGTATCGCATTGCCTCAGAACCCGGGCGGCGTGGCGAACATACGTCCCTCAGATGTGATTAGTCGTTTAACTGCGAAAAATCTTTTAGGTAATCTTGATCCCTTGCCGCATGTGACCTGTAAGGACAGTAATGTTGACAGTATAACAAGCCTGCTCGCCGGATATCGGAACGCCGGCCTGGAAAGTATTCTTATATTAACGGGCGATAAGCCGTTGAAAGCAAAGCATGTTTTTGAGCTGGATTCCATCGGATTATTACAGTTGATAGGAAGGATGAACAACCAATCCTATGTAAAGGCCCGGCTGGATGCGCTTGACAAGGTACATCAGTTCTTCCCCGGTGCGGCCGTTTCACCTTTTAAGTACACCGAAGGCTCGCAGATGCAGCAGTACTTCAAAATGGAGAAAAAGATTGCCTGCGGAGCCCGGTTTTTTATCACGCAGGTTGGTTGGGACTGGAGAAAATCTCTCGAGCTGTTCAGGTATCTTGATGAGAACGGATTGGATGTACCGGTTTTCGGCAATGTGTATTTGCTCGGTACGAAGACGCCCGCACCAAGGTTAATGCACGATATAAAACTTCCCGGCTGCTTCGTGAGTGACGAGTTTTTGGCGAAGATTTATTCCGAGCAGTTCGACGACCATGTGGAAAGGGCGGCCCAGCAGGTGGCTATGTATAAAGCTATCGGGGCTGACGGGGTCGATATAGGAGGTGTTCACGATTACAATGTGTTCATAAAAATTCTTGCAAGGGCGGCGGAAATCGGACCCGACTGGGAAAAATACAAGGACAATCTCTACTGGCCGGCTGCTCCCGGGGACGGCTCCGAATTTTATTTATACGACAAGACCGGTAAAAAAACCAAACTGTCGAAGACGAAAAAGAAATTCAGGCAGAAATTCTTCAATTTCACACATCGCGCGATTTTGGATCCCGAATACAGGGGATTTCACGCATTCAGAAAAACAATGGCTTTTTTAGGAACTCAGAAGGGAAAAGGTTTTTTTTACAGGCTCTTTAATTCTTCGGAAAAATCCTTGAAATACCTGCTTTTCGACTGTGAGGAATGCGGCGATTGTTACCTGCCGGAAAATTTCGGCTTGTGCACGGTCGGCGGCTGCGAAAAAGCTATGGACAACGCTCCATGCGGCGACTCGACCGTCGATGGCCGATGCGGCAATAATCTCGACCGAGTTTGTATCGGGGAGCTTATATACGAGGCCGCAGCCGCTGAGACCGGCGGCATAGAAAAGCTTCTGGCAACGGTTAATAAACCGAGGAATCCGGCCCTGGAACATACCGCTTCGATATTGAATTATCTATTTGGGAAGGACCACACGATGAAAAACACCTTGATTAGCATTGGCGAGTCAATTCATGCATCGATTCCCAAAACCGGTAAAATCATGAAGCAATTAGCTGAGCTTGGCCCCGGCGCTTATACAGCCGAAAGCGAGCCGTTGAATTATATAAAGGCACTTATCGAATCACAGGTCGCCGACGGTGCAGACTATATTGCTGTCAACCTCGATGCTTTCGGCGAAAACGATCCCCAGGTGACAGTGGATATGATCGTCGAATATGTCAGGCTCATACAAAAGTGGGGCGGCGGTGTCCCTGTTTGTATCGACAGCAGCAATGACGATGTGCTGAGGGCCGGCCTGAAGCAATGGTACGACACCGGCAAGAGTATCGGGCGACCCCTGTTAAATTCGGTCAAAGTATATACGGCCGATGAGATACTGCCGCTTAAGAAAGATTATGACTTTGAATTCATCGGATTGTTAGTCAGTGAAGAGGCGGCGAAAGGGCCGGGCGGCTCGCATTCGGTGGATGAATTATATGAAATGGCGCAACAGATGTTCGAAAAAGCCGTCGGACGTTATGGATTCGAACTGGGAGACATTTTCTTCGACAGCACGGTTTTTCCTCTGGCGATTGATATGCCGATGGAGCCGAATGTCCCCGGATACACTTTTAGAGCATTCGAGACGATAAAAAAGATTAAAAGCGACCCGAAAATGAAGGGCGTGCATTGTTCGCTCGGTGTCAGTAATAGCGTCCGCGATTTGCCGGGCAGAAAGATCGGCGTTTGCCGGGCCTATGTCGCAAAAGCGATGGAATACGGCCTCGATGCCGGCATAGTCAATGTCGCACATCATTACGGCACGGTTGAACCGGCACCGGAGCTGCTTGAGATGGTCGATACCTTTGCCCGGATGGACGGCTCGATGGAGAAGCAGAACAAAGCGATGGAGCTTATGGGAAAATTCTGTCGCGAGAACAGAAAACCTGTGAAGTAAAGGGCACCGGCGGTAGCTTTGTAAATATGCAGTAACTTGATTTTTTCTTCTTGACGGTTTGTTCTAACTTGTTTAGAAATTACGTGCGTTTGGTCAAATAGGAAATAAGTTTAAGGGAGTTGAACTATGGCAGAGACAAACGAAAATCCCACCGAACAAAATGCCGGGACGGAACAACCCGTTAGCGCGGGGCAGCCTGAAGTGAGTAAAGACGCAAAGAATATGGCGATGTTATGTCACCTGTTGGCTATCTTTACCGGTTTTTTGGGGCCGTTGATTATCTGGCTTATTAAAAAAGATGATACCCCGTTTGTTGACGATCAGGGCAAGGAGGCGCTGAACTTCCAGCTTACGGTATTGATCGCGATTCTTGTTTCCAGCGTACTAACTGTCGTTTGTATAGGAGTATTTCTTTTGCTGGGAGTGTGGGTTGTGGACATAATTTTCTGTATCCTGGCCGCGATCAAGACCAGCAAGGGCGAGGCCTATCGCTATCCGGTGAACATCCGCTTTATCAAATAAAAATCCCGGATAAAGACGATCATCATTTGCGATGTTGTTTCCAGCCTGTTTACGGAATTTTGTGCCACGTTGTCGATTCCTGTGGCTCATAAACGGCACGTGTTATAGTTTTTGAGGTTTTGGTTTGTTCGGGGAATCTCCTGATGTATTGTCCGAAATGTGGAACACAAAACGATGACAATGCGTTTCGTTGCGTCAGTTGTCAGGAAATAATTCAGACGATACCACTCCAGCCCCGGTCGGTTCCGATTGAAGATAATCAGGCCATGCGAATGATAATACCGATAGACAGATCGGGACTGGCCGTTGCAGCGGGTTATCTGGGGCTTGTCTCTATTATATATGTTTTTGCGCCTTTTGCATTGATACTGGGAATTCTGGCTATCAGGGATATTAAAAAACACCCTGAAAAACATGGAATGGGGCGGGCGGTTTTCGCTGTGGTTATGGGTGCTATTTTCACAGTGGTTTTGCTTATTTTTATTATAGTTGTAATCGTTGCGTCTTTTTCAGGGAGATAAAATTATTATGTACTGCAGAAAATGTGGAACTCAGAACGACGATAATGCTTTTAGATGTGTTAATTGTGGCGAGATCATACAGCAGGTACAGCAGGTACAACAGGTGCAGCAGGCTGGTGGGAACCTGCCGAGTGTCCCAAACTATCTTGTACATGCTATTCTTGCCACTGTTTTCTGCTGTCTTCCTTTTGGTATCGTGAGCATAGTTTATGCGGCACAGGTAAACAGTAAACTTGCTGCTGGAGATTATGCGGGAGCCGTTGATGCCTCTAACAAGGCTAAGACCTGGTTCTGGGTCTCATTCGGAATCGGATTGGCTGTAACACTGATGTGGTTCTTTTTTGCATTTATAGGTGTGATGTCTGAAATGTGATTTTATGTCCGGGATGGATATAGATATTGTACGGTGGTTTAGTCCGAACCTCGCGAAGGGATTGAAATTGCTCTTTATATCGGGAGCGATTTTTACAGCGCTGTTCGCGTTGTTTGTTTTTAATCCGGCGGATGGAGATTATTACCCGCCGTGCCTGTTTCATCGATTGACCGGGCTGTATTGTCCCGGTTGCGGCTCGTTGAGGGCCGTCCATCAATTGCTTCACGGCAATCTGTCGGCGGCGTTCGGACTTAATCCCCTGATGGTCTTGTCGCTGCCTTTTTTGGGATATTGTTTGATCTGCCCCCGCGTGGCCGCAGTGACAAAAAGGGCGTCGGCTGGATTTATCCCGGCATTTTGGATTTGGTTAATATTGTTAGTGATAATTTTATTTTGGATACTTAGAAACCTGCCGTTTTACCCCTTCACTTCACTGGCGCCGTGAAAAGTGTTTGAGCGAATCTGCCATTTTTCATTCAAGAATTCTGACCACGCCTGTGTTCCCGTCAACTTGTATTTTCTGTCCGGTCTTTATGATTTTGGTTGCATAGCCGACGTTTACAACAGCGGGGATACCGTATTCCCGCGCTACGATACTGCCGTGAGAAAGCAAGCTGCCCTGGTCCATCACTACAGCGACGGCGGGCACGAAGTAGGGCGTCCAGCCGGGGTCGGTAAAAGGCGCAACGAGTATTTCACCCGGCAGAAGCTGTTGTTGTTCGTCCGCCCGGAGAATCACACGTGCCTTGCCAATCGCCACACCGGCGCTTACAGCAAGCCCTTTCAGTATTTCAGCGTCGGTATCGTATTGCTCCGGAGCTGATTTTTGGGGATCGAACCTGCCGACAATTGTGCCGGGCGGTGTCACCGTCTGCCAGTGGTCGTATTCGGCTCGGCGTTTTGCAATATCCTCTTTTACTTCGAAGCCGGCTCTTTCCTGAGTCAACGGTTCGAGCTCCTCGAGCTTCAAAAAGAAGACATCTTCGGGATTTTGAGTCATTGACTCGTCGTGAAGTTTTCGACCAAGTTCGAGCAACATGATTCGCAGGTTCGTTATCAATCGCACGATCTCACATTTTACGTTCTCGCGAAAGACTGAGCCATATTGGGCGCGGGCCAGCAGGAAGTTGAAAAGCGACCGCTTGAGGGGATTTTTCAGCTCTTTGCGACATTTATGGGCAAGCTGTACTCTCTGTTGCTCTGATTTGGCATGGTTTTCCAACGGATTGGTTTTGCTGATGGAGCCGACATAGCTGCGAAGTAAAGAGAGTATATAATCAGGTGTCTCGGCCCATCGGGGATTAAACAGCTCGATTTCGGCCCGGCAGTGGAAACCGTGCCTGTTCATGAATTCCTCCCATTGTGCAAGGAATTCTCTGCCGGCCTTGATCTTTTGGAGTTTGCCGCTGATGGTTTGCCAATCGTCTTTTGATAGAACGATGTCCCTGAGTTGCGGATTTGCATCGGCTAAAAGAGCCAGTCGCCAGAGGTCCAGACCCGAGTTCGCGTCTTCCATCTCACCGAGTCCGGCCAGCAGTTTCTTTGCGCATTGCGGTTCGTTCGGGAGCCATCTGGAGCAGATGATTTCGAGGGCCGGATAGGCCGCCATGACATTGAACAGATAGAGTGATTGACTGCATATATTGCGGAAATCCTGTATAAGGCTGTTGCAGTTAGCGACAATTTCCTGAATGGAAAGACCGGCAGGATTGACACTCTGCCATTTGTCGTTCATCTTTTTTGTTTGGTCGATTATTGATTGGCCTTTTCTTTGTGTATCCGCGAGCCAGCCTAGTATGAGCAGGGGGAGTTTGAGGAAAAATCTGAAACGTTTGAAATTCAGCTCGGGCAGGTCATCGTCCGTCATGGTCTTCTCTATTTCGATAATCCTGTGAAGACCCGGTTCGCTGCCGACATCTTCGGAGAAGTCGTAATCTCTAACAATTGGCAGGGCATTTATAACTGCGATCCAGATGTTGGCGTTGAAATAGACGCGTCCAGCTAATACGCCGAAAAAGGGATGACTGCCACGGTTCATGCAGAGCGCCCATAAAAACGGATCGAACATGGTTTCTGCCAGGTTTTCAATAAGCGATAGAGTGGCAGGCGTCACCACGTCGGGCAGAACTTCCTGCGCCCCAATGTTGGACCAAACTTGTCGTTCTTCCCAGCTTTTTTCTTTTGGCGTCGGCAGGTTAGTAATAGGCCGGGATTGCAGCAGCCAGATTCGGTTGTCTTTTATCGCCCATTCGATATCCTGGGGACAGCCGAATTCGACCTCGACCTTTTGTGCGACCCTGGCTAACTTTTTTATCTGCTTTTTGTTCAGTGTACGGGTTTTAGACCTTTCGCCGGACAGGATTTGTTCTTTAATCGTACCTTTGTCGTCCAAAACATGTTCGATTTTCTTTTCAGAGATTGACCAGGTTTGCAGCTTGTGTTTTTTCTTATCATGCATGAATCTGTCGGGCGTCACTTTACCTGAAACCAGGGCATCTCCCAATCCGAAACAAGACTCTATAACAATGCTTTCGCGTCGGCCCGTAAGCGGATCAGCGGTGAAAATTACGCCGGATGTATCGGCATCAATAAGTTCCTGAACAATAACGGCCATATCCGCCTTAAGATGGTCGATACCGTTCTGCCGGCGGTACTCGAAAGCACGTTGTGTCCACAGTGACGCCCAGCATTTTTTGATTGCTTCAATGCACTCTGTCAGGCCGGATACGCCTAAGTAGCTGTCATATTGACCGGCGAAAGAATGGTCCGGCAAATCTTCGGCGGTGGCCGAAGATCGAGCTGCGAAACGTTCGGCACTGAGTGAATGGAAGTGCGTTTCTATATCCAGCCGTTGTGTTTCCGCCATCGGGGCTTTAATGATAGCTTGCCGCAAATCTGAGAGCAGGGCGGGATCGGCTCTACCTTTTTTCTTAACTGCTGATTTAATGCAAGCAGTGAGATTATTTCGCTCTAAATGTTCCCGATATAATGAGCTTGCGACAATAAAACCGTCGGGTACAGGAAGACCGATTCGCATAAGGCGGACGAGGGACGCTGCTTTGGAACCTATTGTTATTTTGTCTGTATCATCCCTTGTATCCAGAGGGACGATTCCGGCTTCTCTCATTGAGAATGAGTCCTTCCTGGTTCGATGATTTATACACCGATTGTTAGGGGAGCGGTTTTACCATGATGTTTTTGTAATAGACAACGCTTTTCGGATCATGTCCCTGCAACGCAATAGTTCCGCTGGATATCCTGCGACCGGGCATTCCACTCGGTGGTTCCCAGCCTTCCGGCTCGGTCCAATCGATGATGGTCTTGCCGTTGACCATGATGATTACGTGCTTGTCCCTGACGATGATATGCTCTGTAAACCATTTGTCGTCTTTGGCCGGCGATTCGTTCACGTCCTTGACTGCGTACAGGCCTCCGGTTCTTCTCCAGTCGCTGTGTGAATTGTTGACCTGGACCTCGTAGCCTTTGCTCGGCCAGTCGGTTTCCTGGTATTCGGTATGGAAGTATATGCCGGAATTTGACCCCGGTTTGGTCATAATGTCAGCTTTGAATTCGAAATTCTTGAAATTGGCGTCTTCTACCGGTCCCTCGTAGAAAAGATGACTGCGGGGGCCGTTGGCCACGATCATGCCGTCCTGGACACTGAATGTGTTCTTATTTTCGCTGGCCTTCCAGCCGTTGAGAGTTTTGCCGTCGAAAAGACTTTTCCACCCGGAAGCCTGCATCTTCATTTTTTCCAGAGGTATGCATCCTGATGCCAGAGTGTAGATACATGCGAGCGTTAAAATCATTTTACGTGCCATCTTTTTCTCCTTTTTCAATAGGTGTAATTTTTGGTTGTCATAATTATATACTTCACAGTGGTTGCATCAAGTTAATATAGATTCTATCTGCAAGTCCGCCGAAAGTTTCATTTCGTCGAGATAAACGGGTTTTTTGAAGTCTCTTGACAATGCCTTCGTTATCAACTATCCTTTGTTTTTTCATTTTTTAGAAACTTTCGAGGTTTATAATGGCAGTAACTCGTTTTGCACCGTCTCCGACGGGATATTTGCATGTCGGCGGCGCCCGGACGGCCCTTTTTAACTGGCTCTGGGCACGGCGGACCGGCGGGAAGTTCATTTTGCGAATCGAGGATACCGACCAGAAGCGAAACACGCCAACCGCCGCCCGGCAGGTCATGGATGATTTAAAATGGCTCGGTATCACGTGGGACGAAGGCCCGGAGGCGGGTGGGCCGAACGGGCCGTATCTGCAATCGCAGCGAAAAGATATATACGATAAATATATTAAAAAACTTCTGGACGAGAAAAAGGCCTACTACTGTTTCGATACGCCCGAAGAGCTTGACGCGCTTAGGCAGAAGGCGGAAGCTCAGAAGAAAAATTTGAACTATCCCCGGCCGGAGAAATTCCCGGACACCGCCGATGCCGAAAAGGCCCTTGCCGAAGGCCGCCCGGTCACGGTTCGTTTCGCCGTGCCGCAGGAAAAACCGATTATCGTGAAGGATGTTGTCCGCGGTGAGATTACCTTCGCTGCCGAAGAGATAGGCGATTTTATTATCCTCAAAAGCGATGGTTTTCCGACGTACAATTTTGCGTGTGTGGTTGACGATTACCTGATGAATATAACCCATATCATTCGCGGACAGGAGCATTTGAACAATACACCTGGTCAGCAGGCCCTGTGGCGGGCGCTGGATTTCGGAGAGCTGCCGAATTATGCCCACATGTCCGTGACAATAAGTGACACCGGCGGAAAACTCTCCAAGCGCGAGCGCCCGGCGGCCCTGCGTAAGGCGATACAGGAGATGCGGGATATCGATTTTGACAGGCTGGCAGAGGTGACTTCTCTGGGGCGGGAAGATCTCGATGCGTTTATCGATGGGAAAAGCACACCGGATATGCCGGTGATAGACAAAATGGCCGAGTTTCTAAAAGTGCCGCTGCCGGAAATAAATATTGTCGATTTTTTCAAAAGCGGCTATCTGCCGGAGACGATGGTCAATTTCCTCGCTCTTTTGGGATGGAATCCGGGTGATAACCGGGAAATTATGAAAATTGATGAGCTTATCGAGGCTTTCGATATTTCCCGCCTGACAAAATCCAACAGTTTGTTCGATCGGCAGAAACTTCTCGCATTCAACACCGAGCATATCAAGATGATTCCGAGTGAAAAACTGCTGCGACATTTTAAGAATTACCTGAAGGCTGTCGATTCGCCTTTGACCGCCGCCGATGATGAGCTTCTTTCGAGAATTATCAAGTTGTGCGAAGGGGCGCGAACCCTGGCGCAAATCGAACAAAAGAGCAGATTTTTATTTTTGGATGACGACAAAATCGAATATGACGACAAGGCGATAAAAAAAGTTCTGCTCAAGAGCGGCGGCCTTGAGAATTTGGTTATTGTTCGTGACAGGCTTGCCGCGATGGACGAGTTGACGGAGAAGGCAATCGAAGATATGCTTCGCGGCTTGGCCGAGGAAAAACAGGTCGGCCTGGGTAAAGTCGCTCAGCCGTTGCGCGTGGCAATTTGTGGCGGCACGATTAGTATGCCTATATTTGACTCCATACAAATGCTCGGCAAAGACAGGACGTTGGATCGGATCGGCCGAACGATAAAATTTGTCGAAGGAAAAGTTACAGCGGGAGAAAAATAAGTGTCATTATTGGTCACAGGTTCAATAGGGATTGATACGGTTAAGACGCCCTATGGCGTCAGCGAGAATTGTCTGGGCGGGGCGGCGGTTTATTTCTCTATGGCGGCGAGTTTCTTCTCGCCTGTCAGGTTCGTCGGCGTTATCGGCGCGGATTGTCCGTTCGATTTAGCGGAAGTTTTCGCCGGAAGAGGCGTTGATCTTGCCGGCCTTGAAGTCCGGCCACAGAGTAAAACATTCCGCTGGACAGGGACTTATCACGAGGATATGGACGACAGGACGACGGATTGCGTGGAATTAAATGTCCTGGCCGAAGCGCCGCCGGCTGTGCCGAAGAAGTTCAGGGACAGCGAGTTCGTGTTCCTGGCAAATACGGCCCCGAACCTGCAGCTTGAGCTGCTTGAGCAAATCCATAAGCCGATTTTCGTCGCCGCCGATACGATGAATCTCTGGATAGAAACTTGTCTGGATGATTTGAGGGTACTTTTAGGAAAGATCGATTGTCTTGTCATCAATGAAGATGAGGCGAGAATGTTAGCGTGTGAGCATAATTTGATAAAAGCGGCACAGATGATTCTTGATATGGGCCCGGAAGTAATCGTCGTTAAAAAAGGCGAATCAGGCTCGTTGTTATGCAGTACCATCGGCGAAAAGTTTTTGCTGCCGGCCTACCCCGCCGACGAAGTCAGGGACCCGACCGGTGCCGGTGACAGCTTCGCCGGAGGTTTCATGGGTTATCTGGCGCAAAAAGGCCGGACAGATTTTCAGACTTTAAGGACGGCAATCGCCTACGGCACGGTGACGGCGTCATTTACAATAAACGATTTTTCACTCAAAGGCCTGGAAGCGATAGATAAATCCGCCATCGAAGAAAGGTTGGAAGCATTGAGGGAAATGACAAGATTTTAAGTGGTTGAAAACAAATGCGAGTATTTATTGCGATAGATATCGATGAGGCAATCAGAAAGGCCTTAGCTAATCTCCAGAGTGAGATGCTTGCGAAAGTCGATATTAAAAAAAGCGATGCCAAATGGGTCAATCCCAAGACGATGCACCTGACTTTGAAATTTCTGGGTGAAATGAAGGATCAGCAGGTTGTTGAGGTCTGTAATATCGCCCGGGACGTTGCCGGTCGGCATAAAAGCTTCGATATCGAAATCGGGGGCGTAGGATATTTCGGTGGTAAAAGTGCGAGAGTTCTTTGGGTCGGAGCGGGACAGGAGTCTGAAAATCTGCTACAATTACAGGCCGACCTCGAGCAGGGGTTAGCTTCGGCCGGCTGGCCGCCGGAGACCAGGAAATTTGCCGGACACCTGACGCTGTGCCGGATAAGAAATTCCAGGGCCGGCATAAAATTGGCAAGGCTGACTGAAGAGTATAAGGATTTCAGGCTCGGTGTTGTTCCTGTTGATACGCTTTGCGTATATCAGAGCGAGTTGAAGCCCGAAGGCCCTGTTTATACGGTTCTGGGTAGTTACAAGCTGGAATAGATTGATACTGAAGTTTTAAAAAGTACCTGTAATTATAGTTATGAACACTGAAGAATTAATTTTTGCGGTAAAGGAGAGATGAAGATGGCGAAAACAAAAGAAGCTAAAACCGAATCAAAAGCCACCGGCAGGGAAAACGCGCTGCAGCGTGTGATTGCACAGATTGAAAAGCAATACGGCCAGGGCTCGATTATGCGGATGGACGAAAACAAGTATGCGAAAATCGAGGGCATCAGCACAGGTTCGTTGTCACTTGATATTGCCCTCGGCGGTGCCGGTATTCCCCGCGGCAGAGTCACCGAGCTGTACGGTCCGGAGTCATCCGGCAAAACCACGCTGGCCCTGCATGTTATTGCAGAAGCGCAACGCGTCGGCGGCGTGGCGGCGTTTATCGACGCCGAGCACGCTCTGGATACGACATGGGCGAAGAGACTCGGCGTGGATGTCAGCGGACTGTTGGTCAGCCAGCCGGACACGGGCGAGCAGGCGCTGGATATCACCGAGATGTTAATCAGCTCCAATTCCGTGGATATTATTGTCGTCGATTCGGTTGCGGCATTGACACCCAAGGCCGAGATAGAAGGTGAGATGGGTGACGCCCACATGGGACTGCAGGCGAGACTGATGAGCCAGGCGATGCGCAAGCTGACCAGCATTATCAACAAGAGCAAAACCGCCCTGGTCTTCATAAATCAGATTCGAATGAAAATCGGCGTAATGTTCGGCAATCCGGAAACGACTACCGGCGGAAAAGCCCTGAAATTTTACAGCTCGGTCCGAATCGACCTTAGAAGAATTACCACTCTCAAAGACAGTACCGGCGCCATCGGCTCCAGGGTCAGGGCCAGAGTGGTAAAAAACAAAATCGCTCCGCCTTTCCGCGACGCAGAATTTGACGTTATGTTTGACAGTGGCATAAGCTATGAGGGAGATTTGTTGGATTTGGCAGTCGGTTGCGGAGTGGCCGAAAAAAGCGGCGCCTGGTTGAATTACGGTGATATTCGGCTCGGCCAGGGCAGGGAAAACGCCAAAAAATTCATGGCCGAAAATAAAGATTTGTGCCGGGAGATAAAGGAAAAAGTCCTCACCGCCAAAGGCCTTGTGTGAGTTCGTAGAGCAGGATGAGAAGAACCAGATGTCAAGTGCAAAGCAGATAAGAAGTGAATTTATCGATTTTTTCAAAGGTAAAGACCACGAGTTTGTGCCAAGCTCACCCATTGTGCCCGTCGGCGATGATTCGCTACTCTTTGCCAACGCGGGAATGAATCAGTTCAAGGATATTTTTCTCGGGCTGGTGTCACCGGAGTATTCGCGGGTGGTCAACAGCCAGAAATGCCTGCGCGTCAGCGGCAAACACAACGACCTTGAAGAGGTGGGCAAGGACACATATCACCACACTTTTTTCGAGATGCTTGGCAACTGGTCGTTCGATGATTACTTCAAGGCCGAATCGATCGAATGGGCGTGGGAGCTACTGACAAAGGTATGGCGGATTGAGCCGGACCGTTTATGGGCGACGGTTTTTGTCGGTGATAAGGCCGACGGCCTGCCTGCGGACGACGAGGCTGCGAAACTCTGGACTAAAGTGACACCCATATCTGCCGATAGGGTCCTTGCATGTGGCAAAAAAGATAACTTCTGGGAAATGGGCGAGACCGGTCCGTGCGGGCCGTGCAGCGAGATACATATCGACCTCGGTCCGGACAGGTGCGACATGAAGGATGTCCCCGGCCATCAGTGTCGCGTCAACAGCGGCTGTGCGAGGTATATCGAGTTGTGGAACCTTGTCTTTATACAGTATAACCGTCATCCGGACGGTAAGCTCGTGCCGCTTTCGGCGAAATATGTCGATACCGGGGCGGGCCTCGAACGTATCGTTGCGGTCCTGCAGGATAAAAAGAGCAACTACGACACCGATTTGTTTATGCCGATTATCGATTCAACAAGTAAGATTTCCGGCCACAAATATACCGCTCGGTTGGGCAATAAAACCGACAACGCCTTCAGGGTCATCGCGGACCATATTCGTTCGCTGGTTTTTGCCGTCACCGACGGCGCGACGCCGTCGAACGAGGGCAGGGGATATGTGATTCGGCGAATTCTCCGCCGGGCATCGCGGTTCGGCAGGGAATTGGGGATGCACGAGCCGTTTCTTTATAAACTTGTCCCGGTCGTTGTGGATTGTCTCGGTGAAGCCTTCCCTGAAATAAAGACACGTGCTGATTACGTCACCACGGTCATCGAATCCGAGGAGGCAAGTTTCGGTAGGACTCTCGATAGGGGCATCGATATTTTCGATATTGCCGCCAAACGGGCACAGAAATCCGGGGAGAAAGTAATATCCGGAGAAGATGCCTTCCAGCTCTACGACACGTATGGTTTTCCGCTTGATTTGACGCAGCTTATGGCCGCCGAACGAGGCCTGGAAGTAGATAAGGCAAAATTCGACGAGTTAATGGAACAACAAAGAGAGCGGGCAAGGGCGTCACAAAAAAGCAGTTTTCTAACCGTTTCTGTTGCGGACTCAGTGTCACTATCCGAAAAAATCAGTGTAGTTATGTCTACTGATGACAGAACTAAATATCATTCTGATGAGTGCGATGGCAAAATAGTAGGGTGGATAGATAAGGGTGACTTCAAAGACGAGGGCCATATCGAAACCAATGATGAAGTGGGTCTTATTCTCGATAAGACCTGTTTTTACGCCGAGGCGGGGGGGCAGGTCGGTGACTGTGGGATTATCGAATCGGACAATGCCCGCTTTGTTGTCGAGGGAACCACAAAGATAGCGAATTGTGTGGTTCATCGAGGCAAAGTCACCGAAGGCTCGTTCGGTGCCGGTGACAGTGTAAAAGCGATTGTCAGCAGGGACAGGACCGCAATTAAGAAAAATCACACTGCAACGCATCTTCTCCAGTGGGCCCTGCAGCAGGTGCTCGGTAAATCGGTCGCCCAGCAGGGCAGTTACGTCGGCCCGGACTATCTTAGGTTCGACTTTACATGTCCGAAAGCGCTTACTATCGAGGAGCAAGAGAAGGTCGAGGATTTGGTCAGGGAGAAAATTCGTGCCGATCTGCCTGTTGTCTGGTCCGTGTTGCCCAAAGAGCAGGCGCAGCAGTTGGGGGCGATGGCTCTGTTCGGCGAAAAGTACGGCAATGAGGTCCGGGTGGTGGCAGTGGGTGCCGAAAGCGACGCTCAGATTCGGGAGGCGTTCAGCAAGGAGTTTTGCGGCGGGACGCACGTCGAGAAGCTCGGCTCCATCGGCGGTTTCAAGATTATTCGTGAAGAGAGTATTTCCGCCGGCGTACGCAGGATAACCGCACTGACCGGTGAAGGTCTTAACGATTATCTTGAAAAGGCGTCTGTCTTAGTCGATGAATTAACGCAAATGCTGAAAGTTCCTTCCGAAGGTCTGGTCGGCCGGGTCGGACAGTTGCTGCAGGACAACAAGGACCTTTCGAAGAAACTCAAGTCGGCGTCGAAGCGGGAAGATTCCGATGTGATGGGACAGGCGAGGGAGCTACTTGAAAAAAGTAAAAAAATCGGTGAGACCTCCGTCATTGTCGGCCGGCTTTCCTCAGTGTCGGTAGAACAGGCGCGGGAAGCGATTGACATGCTGAAAAAGAAAGCGAAATCCGCGGCGATTGTTCTGGCTTTCGAGGACGAGGGCAAGGTGACATTGCTGGCCGGTATGACAAACGATTTGATTGAAAAAGGTCTTAGTGCCGGTGACATTATTAAAAACATTGCGCCTATTGTTGACGGCGGGGGCGGAGGACGGCCGCAAATGGCCCAGGCCGGCGGGGAAAATCCACAAAAAATCGACGAGGCCCTTGCAAAAGCAACAGAAATCATCACTGAAAAATTGGGCAAATAAATACTCAGTTCTCCGGTAATTTTCTCACGAAAGATAACCGCAGGCATTTTCCATTGAATAAAATCACCTCTGAAGCGTCTTGTTTAATAGAACGAGACCATTCTTTTTCTCTTCGGGCTTGAGGTCTTTATGATTCGTTTTTGCTGCGAACAATGTGGTCATAATATACGTGTCCGGGATCAGAGTGCGGGAAAGCAGGGAAAATGTCCCAAATGCGGCAACAATATTAATTGCCCCACCCCATCGACTTATTATATCCTGTGAGCCGGAGAGGTTTGACCGTTGTTTTTAGTGGGATTATTTTGAATTTTGTTGGGCGGGCCGCCTGAATTCGATTGAATCTTTCAATCTTACCCTGTCGCCCCAGTAATTGTATGAAGCAAAGTGATAGTTCCGAAGGACTTCGTCGTTGCGAATATGGGAAAAATATATATACACCGGGGCCATTCTGCTGAAAACAATATCCTGTACTCTGGTGCTTCTGAGATCGCCCCAGCTCGGTTCGAAGGGGACCCAGCCGTAATCCTGCAGATATACTTCGACCCAGTTATGTTTCGGTGAATCAGAATCGAACCGAACCGTGCAGCCTGTTATGACTCTGGCGGGGATGTTTTTTGCCCTGCATAAAGCCGCGAACAGATCGGAGTATTCCGAACAATCCCCTTTTCCTTCCTGGAGGGCTTTGACGGCGCCCCATTGTCCCTTGCCGTGTTTCTCGTATTCCATATTATCGATAACATAGTTATATATTTTTTTTATGATTTCTTCTTCGGTTTGACCTTCGATACTCTCGGCAACCTGTCGAATCTCCTGATGGTCTTTCTTGATATATCTTTCGGACTTTAAAGAGTCATCAAGTCCGGCTTCTGAGGTGTGGTTAGTTGTGCGTTTTCTTTTTGCCGTGACTAAGTCATACTTGAATAATTCCGCCTTGATGCTGATGTCAATATTGATTTCTTTCTCGGGTTTGTTGAATACGAACTCGGCGTAGCGATTGCCGTTCTGGTCGAAAATCCTCGATGGTTTTGGCGAATACTGGATGTCGATAATGTTTTGCCTGTCGGGGATAGTTTTTGGAACGGCGGTGATTAGGCTGATCCTGCGAGTTTCTCCTGGGACTGAAAAATCGTAGGACAGGTCGAACTCTACCGTATTGCTCTGAGGGATTGTTCTGGCGGCGGGAATTCGGATTACTCTTCTTTGCGTTGGTATAATACGACCACTGGCCTTTTGCTCCGACATGGAGCATATCAGTAATGAAATCGAAATTAATATTCGTAGCTTCATTCGGTTTCCCTCAGAGGATTAGAGGCAAGCATTTGAAATGGGAGACTAATCACCCTGAATTTTATACGTCATAATATCCATAAGATTTATTATACATTATTTGCAGTTTTTTCTTATATAAATACGGTATTGTCGGTGAAAAGGTTCGTTTCGTTCTGTCACTGTAGCTATATTGCAGGATGAGACGGCAATCAGGTATCATTTCAGCATAAGTTTTTCTCATCAGCTTTTATCAGGAGCCGCAGGAAACTCCGCCGGAGACGATGAAGGCCATGGCTTGTGAACTTTCGACACTCAAGGGTTTGATTGCTTCTTTCGGGAAGAGCAATACGTTACCTGCAAAATTGTAGGATTGAGGCATGTACACGGCTACGTAGTCTTCGAGTCCGAAGTTCTCAAGGTTCTCTCTTGTGATAAAACCAACCACTTTTACGGCGGAACCGGGGGCTATCGAGGCAAGAACAGGCTTGTCGAAACTTTTTTTCTCACCGGCAAAAGCTTCAATCATATCCTTTACGGCCGAGTACAGCAGCTTCACCAGCGGCAGCCCCCGGAAAATCTTTTCTATGAGAGCGAAAAACTTCCGGCCCAAAAAGTTTGAGGCGAGAAAACCGATTAGAGTGATCAAAGCGACTGTAAGCAGGAGTCCCAGGCCGGGAATTTTTTCTATTCGGAGTAAACTGCGTAAGGCTTCATCCAGGCTGGTAAAGGCCCAGATAAGCAAAAAAACCGTTAAAGCAATGGGGACAAAAATTAAAAGGCCTTTGATGAAATACTGTATAAGTTTCTTCATTTTATGACTCCCATAAATTGCCGCAGTTTATTGAACATAATAGGCTGTGCATAATTGTTAGTGTTGTATTCATACCGAGGTATCCTGTACATAAATAGAATCTTATCAGGTATCTCCTTTATCAGATTTGTCGGGTAAATACAATATTTTAGTCCTTTTGACAGCTTGTAGTAGGTGTGACTTTTCATATCTTGTATATAATATCGGACGAGCGGTGTTCGGGAAATTCCTGCAATCACAAAAAAACGAGCTGTACGGATACTTATCGCGGGTTTTGCGTTGACAGTGATTTTGGGGATTGTTATAATCGGATTTTGTGTGGCTTGGTATATTGCTAAAATATTAAAAGCCGCTTGACCGACGTAAGGAAGTTTATCTTTCGTTATAAAAGGATGCCTGGATTTAAAGGGAGATATGATGAAAAGCGTTTCGGCTTTTGTATGTAAGGTGATCCTTGCTGTGTTTTTGTCTGCTTTGATTTTTCTGCCTTTCGGTTGCTCCTCGGAGCAAGTGGGTGAGACAACCGCAGAGGGCAACAGAAGACATTTGCGGAACCTCCGTATTAATCAGCAGGAATTAATGGAGGATGCCGACGAGTCGCTGCTTCTTGATCAACCAAGCAGGCTGAGTGACAAGAGGATACCCTGACATACAGAGCATGGGTCATCGGACCGTAAGAGTGTAGAAATTATTTCTGCGGTGATAGTACACCTTAAAAAGGATTTGACTTGTGGAAACGCTTGTTGATTATTTCAGCCGAGTGGCGTCTCATGGCTGGTGGCGCGTAGCAATAGAATTGATATTTATCGGGCTGGTTGTCTATTGGGCGGTGGATTTTCTCGAAGGCACACGCGGAGAAAGATTATTCCGTGGTGTCATCTTCATTCTCATCGTAGGTTTTCTAATCCTTAAGTTGGTCGTAGGTGGTTTGCGTTTGGAGCGGCTGCAGTATCTTTACAGCGGTTTTTTGATAGGTGTTTTAATTATTGCCGTTGCCGCGTTCCAGCCGGAGGTCCGAAGAGCCATGATGCGAATAGGGCAAAGCCACCTATGGTTAACCACTCCACAGCAGTTATCCAAAACGGCCGAGGAAATCACCTCTGCAGTAACGTATCTTTCGGCTAAACGGACGGGTGCAATTATTGTGATTGAAAGACGCGTGGCGCTGGGGGAATTTATCGAAACCGGAGTTCGAATCGATGCCAGGGTTACATCAGAGCTGCTCAAGTCTATCTTTTATCCCGGCACTGCGCTGCATGATATGGCTGTTATAATACGAGGCGACAGGATACTTGCCGCAAGAGTGCAGTTGCCTTTGGCTGAAGCATCGAGCATGGGCGGCATCGGGCTTGGCTCGCGCCATAGGGCGGCTATCGGTATCACCATGGGTTCGGATGCTACTTGTCTGGTTGTGAGCGAAGAAACCGGTATTATCTCTGTCGTAGAGAATGGCAAGCTTACCCGAAATATGGATGAGGACAGGTTGAAAAAGCATCTGACGAGTGTGCTCTCGTAGAGGCGACGGAGCCGGACTCGTCTCGGCGAAGAGAGCTGTAGCCGGATGTATATGGTGATTAATGAAATTGAAAAAAATGAAATATAAAAAGATTGCCGTGGTCGTTTTTCTAACGGCCCTGATCTGGGTCTGGGCGGATTTGGCGCTCGACACCGAATACCCGATTCCCAGAATTACAATCAAGATGGGCAGGTCCAGGCCAAATCTCTGGAGCAGTTTCGGGGGTGAATCCACCGTAGATATTAACAATGTCGTTCTCAAAGGGCCGGTGTCTAAAATAAATGAAGCTAAGAGAATAATAGGTAATGATCCTCAGGAGCTCGAATTTACTCTGCTTGCTGAACAACAGGAACGATATGGAATGACCAAGCAGGGGAAATACCCGTTGGAAGTATCGGATTTCTTCCGGAATTACGATTGGATACACCAGTTGCATCTTGTTGTTCAAACCTGCGAGCCGAACGTGGTCGATGTAAATGTCGTTGAGCTGGTTGAAAGACAATTGACTGTTCGTGTTCTCAATCCGGACAGGGCTTTGCTGGAACCTGAGACGGTTGATCCCTCTGAAGTTGTTATGTACGTGCCACGGGATTGGGGGGGGGAGGCGCTCACCGCCTATATTATTTTGTCGCAAAATGAAATCAGAAGGGCCAGAGGAGAAGCAATCACGAAAACACCTTACATCGAGCTGGCGACGGGTCAGAGCAGACAGTCGATAACACCCGTGAAGATTAAAATGCCGCTGGAAGTAGATACGCGTGTCGAATATCCCATAGATCAACCAATATTAGGCTTTAGTTTTAGCGATACCACCCAGGGCAAATATGAAGTAGAAGTGGAGAATGAGCTTGAGGTATTGAGCTTTACCATCAAAGCGACTGAAGCTGCAAAACAGGCCTATGAAAACATGCGGTATCAGGTCATTTTGGAAATTCTGGACGAGGATGTCAAATCTGTTGAGGAGGGACGGGAGATTCCGCGGGAAGTTATTTATCTTTTCCCCGAGGAATTTGTAAGAAGAAACGAAATAGAATTAGTGAGTCCGAAAGCGACCGCCACGTTTAAGCTTGTACCGGTTTCTCCTTAGGGCCTGCATTACCTAAAAACGCTATCACAGCTTCGATTGTCATCCATAGTGCCAGTAAGAAAATTCCTCCTCCAATAACTGCCAGAAGCCAGTTTTCCTGCCGGATATATCCTGTTTCGTTTTTTACCATTGCCCAGCTTGTAATAACCAACATAATCAGGCACGGCACTGCGGTGACGAAGAACTTCGAGCCGCCTTTGCGTTTGAGGTAAAGCGTAATGACAAGCAGGGCCAGTGCGGCCAGGAGCTGGTTTGCACTTCCGAACAAAGGCCAGAGCTTCATTGCCCCGGTGCCGTCCGCACCCGTGGCGAATGCCAGTCCGGCCGCTGTCAATACGGCGAAACTTGTGGCCGTCCACCTGTTGCCAAGGAATGGAATCCGTAAATCGGTGGCAAGCTCACTTATCACATAACGCTGGATTCGAGTCGATGTATCGAGGGTCGTGCCGGCGAAAGAAGCAATAAAGACGCCCATCAGGGTAATCCCCACCGTTTCAGGTAATCCGAGCTTACCCATCATATTGGCGGCGCCTATGACAACCGGAGCTATCTTGTCGGTCAATCCTTTGGCTCCCATCCAGGAGCTGTATTGATGTTGCCAGGCCTGCTGTCCGGAGAGAATTGTTCCATCTTCGAGCTTGAGGGCCATCCCGATGCCCGCTCCGACACAGACTATAACCAGAACTGCCAGAAAGCTTTCCAGCAGCATTGACCCGTAGCCTACGAACAAAGAATCCGTTTCTTTGGAAACCTGTTTGGAGCTTGTTCCGGAGGCGACAAGCGAGTGAAAACCGCTGATAGCGCCACAGGCGATTACGACGAATATGAAAGGCCAGATAGGCGGAGTATTCGGGGGAAGATTTTTATTAATCAGCGGTGCCACCAGGGGAAGGCCGCCGGATAATGATGCCATAAAAGCTCCGGCCACCAGCAGACCCATAGCGATAAAAAGCTGCCAGGCATTGATATAGTCCCTCGGTTGGAGCAGTGTTGTCACCGGTAGGGTCGAAGCTATCCAGGCATAAATCAGCAGGATAATCACCCAGATTCCTGTGGAAGGTATTCCAAAAGCCGTGCCGAGCTTAACAGGGAGGAGACTGCCGATAGCAATACAAAGATACATCACGGTCACAGCTACTGCGGTTGACAGTATCACATTGGCGGACCTTTTATAGACGACAAAACCCAGAGCGACGGCTATCGGAATCTGCAGCCAGACGGGAACCACGGCACTTGGAAACCTTGTAAAGACCGCTGCGATTACTACGCCGAATATTGCAATCACGATAAGCAAAGCTAAAAACACGACGGCAAAAAATATGAACCGCACACGTATATTGATATATTTTGCCGCTACTTCCGATATGCTTTTGCCCTGATTTCGTATGGAAACTACCAATGCTCCGAAGTCATGTACGGCCCCCATGAAAATGGAACCGAAAAATACCCAGAGAATCGCCGGCAGCCAACCCCAGATGATTCCTATTGCCGGCCCGACGATAGGACCTGTTCCGGCGATGGATGTATAGTGGTGTCCGAATATAATTGACCTGCGGGTGGGGACGTAATCTACCCCGTCATTTATTTCCACGGACGGTACAGTGACCTTCTTGTCGAGTTTGAATATTTTTTTGGCGATAAACCGCCCGTATGTGTGATAGGCAACCAGATAGCCGCCGCCACAAATTAGAATCAGTAAAACGGTATCCATTGTACGATCCCCACTTCTATATTATTTTCTAATTTCTGTATGTCTCACTTTACCTCCTATGCGGCCGAGCCAGCAGTCTTATCGGCACCTCTTGAATCGGCAGCATCTCTCGCATCCGATTAACAATAAATCTTCGGTAGTTTTCCTCGAACAGATCGGGCCTGTTGACGAACATAAGTATCGTGACCGGATTGACGGCAATCTGCGTTGCATAATATAATTTCGGCCGGCCTTTCTTTTTACCTTTAGAAATACCGATTTTTTCTTCTTTGATAATATCGAAGACTTTGTTGAGTTTAGGTGTGGGTATCCATGTTGTGGCCTGTTTGAAGAGTTCCATTGCCAAATCCAGAACGCTTTGAATATTCTTCGACTCGGTCGCAGTGGTAAATGCTATTGGTGCATATTTTAAGACCGGCAGAATTTTAGTTAAATATTCCCGATAGTCGTCCGTTATTGCCACATCTTTGGCAAGGTCCCATTTGTTAATTACGATAATGCAGCTTTTGTGTTCTTCGGCGATAAATTTGGCTAATTTCTTGTCCACTTGTGAAACGGGAACGGTCGAGTCAATGATAAACAGCACCACATCGGCGCGTTGAATCGACCGTGTTGCACGAACGTAGCTGTAAAATTCGATGCTGTTAGTCATGCTACTCTTTTTTCTGACTCCCGCAGTGTCGATGACGATAATGGTCTTTCCGTCTTTCTCGAATCGTACATCGACGGCGTCTCTGGTCGTGCCGGGCGTCTCACTGACGATGACACGCTCGGAGCCGACCATAGCGTTGACTATGGTGCTTTTTCCGGCGTTTCGCTTACCGATGACTGCAAGTTTCATCACCGGCTCCTTGGGGACACCCGTATCAACTGAAGCGATTTTTTCGAATATTTTGTCCAGAAGGACGGATTTATTGAGATTATTCTGGGCGGAAATGCATAAGAATTCGCCGAAGCCGAGCTTTGTAAATTCTCCCGCTGCGGGGAACATTTTCGCCGTATCGGCCTTGTTGGCTACGCCGATGACGTCGAGGTTGTTCTTTCGAAGCAACTGTGCGATTGTTTTATCCAACGGCATAAGCCCGTCACGGATATCGACCATAAAAAGCACGAGGTCCGCCGACTCGATTGCCTGGTGGATCTGTTGTTCGATATGTACGCTAAGCCGGTCGCTGTCCACGATGCCGTATCCGCCGGTATCGATAAGCTCGAAATATTTATCATCTCTGCCGATGAACGCGCTTACACGGTCTCTTGTAACTCCGGCGGTCGGTTCGACAATACTTATCATCTGGCCCGTCAGGGCGTTGAGAAGACTGCTTTTGCCGACATTCGGCCGGCCGATTATTGCTATTACTGGTAACGACATAAAAAATCCGGTTTCATGTAACCATTAAAAACCGGATTATACCAGAAATGATAACATAATTGAAGATTACATTCCGTTTTTGATAATCAGGATTTTTCGTTATCGTACCGGAAGACCTGTTCTATCGGGACGCCGAAGGTTTGGGCTATTCGAAAGGCTAAAGGCAGCGACGGGGCGTATTTGCCAGCCTCGATGGCGATAATTGTCTGCCGGGTCACTCCGACCTTATCGGCCAAGTCCTGCTGGGTCATCTGGTCGTTGTCCAGGCGCAATCGGCGAATATGGTTGCTCAGTCTGTTACTGCTCATCGGCCTGCTCCCATGCGAGCTGAATTAGAATAGCTGTGGACTGGACGAACTGTGCCGTAAACAGGCCGGCGAGAAATATCGCAGGCGGGACATAAACGGGTATGAGGCTTTGACCGCCGGCAATAAAGAAAATGTAGAACGAAATAAGACAGGTACAAGCAATAAAAGCCCCGGCTGCAAGGGCAAAGGCTTTGTTATAAATCTTTTTCTCACGTTCGTCGAATTGTGCATAAATTCTGATATTACTAATAAATGCAACCAGACCGGCAATCAAAAAACCCACTGTGAATGAAACGAGACCAATAATGCCCTTTGCATCAATGCGGACTAATATGGTCAGTCCTATTGCTGCGATTATAACTGCTGCTACAACACCGGCTAATTCATACCAGGCCCTTTTCTGCAATTTACTCATGATTTTTCTCCTCTTGGATCCCGGCTGTACTGGACCAGAGTGGCGATTGAGTCCATCATTATCCAGATTCCGCCGGCGGCACATACCATCAAGAGCAGGACAAGAGGATAGTCCAGCGCGCGCTTGGGCCCGAGCAATAAGACACAAATCACGTTTTGTATAACTACGGCCAGGACGAATGCCCACAATCCAACATAACCGGATTTTTTATGAATCTGTATGTCACGCTCATCGAAATCGACTCGCTTGGACTGCTTGTAAAATAGAAATTTCGATATTGCCACCAAAACCAGCGAAGGAATAATCACTAAAGACAAAGGAGTCGGGGGAGTTGCAGCCCGGCTGAATGTTATTATTGCTGCCAGTATCAGACAGATTATAAAACAAACGATTACGACAATTATGTTGAACCACGCGATTTTTTGCCATCTATTCATTAATCTGCCCTTTCGCTCTGCTTTTTAATGTCTGTCCTTTCTCTTCGAATATCTTTATTTTCAAATGTAAAGTAAACCTTACATTTTGTCAAGTATGTTTTACATATTTTTTTAATATATTTTTTATTTTCTGATATAATAAGGACGGTTATTTTTTTGTAAGCCTATTTTTAACAGTAAGTTAAGTTGGAATTTGAGAGAGGGGCGGACAAATGAACATAATATGCCTCGTAAGTGCGGAAGTTTGATCCTGAAGTTGACTTTTGTTGGGGATAACCTGTTTTAAGGAACTATTATTTCCCGGTAAATTCTGCAATCACCTTCAGAGTTTCGCCGGTGTCTTCTAATTCAAAGATGTGCGGCTGAGCACCGCGGTTGTTGGGTGAATGCAGAACCATCATCAGCTTGCCGTCAAAGGTTGTGAACAGCATGCCGTGGCCGCCGTCTTTCTGGTAAATCGGTTCGTCCTGCTGTCTCCAGGGGCCGACGAGTTTACCGGAATCCGAAATGGCAATCCCTAAGGTGTAGCCTGAGTAGCCGCCACTGGTCCAGATCATAAAAAGTTTGCCGGACTTGCTCGTGTACAGGTACGGTCCGTCTGTCACGTGGCAGCCGTATTGCTCCGATTTTCTGCTCCACTTGGCGTCACTGCCGTGGAATAAAAACTTGGGCTCGCCCACGGCTTCGGACAAATCGTCCTTGAGTTGGATGTATTCCACCGTACCGTCTTTAATCTGCACCCATTCGTGGCAGAAGACCATATACGGCATGCCGTCTTCCACCCACAGAGTGCCGTCGAGCGTCATCATATTCGTCGGCGTTGTGGATCGGTTTTGAAACGGCCTATACGGTCCTGACGGCGAGTCACTGACCAGTATCTGCGAACCGCGTGTCACGCGCGGAAGCCAGTTGCGCCATTGCTCGGGAAAGCGGTTCCGGGTGTCGAATGTTAGAAACAGATAATACTTGTCTTTGTACCTGTGCAATTCAGGCGCCCAGATGCTTATAACGCGGATGTCACCCCAGATGTCTTCCGGTGTTCTGAATATAGTCTTGGGTCCCTGCCAGGTCTTGAGGTCCTTACTGGTGTAGATGCGCACGCTGTTACGCCCCGGGCCGACCATGTAATATGTCTTAGTTGCCGCGTCGGGTAAGATGCAAACATCGCGCATCATTATTTCGGATAGGTGGATTATATTATTGGAATCCTGGGGCATTCCGGGCTGGGCCGGAACGGACGTTGTTAAGATAAGTACCATCAAAATAAAAAGGACGCATATTTTTGTTTTCGTATTCATTGTTTGATTACCTTAACTAAAAACTCTGACTTTTAGCAGTTTTAAGAAATTCTCTTATTCTATAGTATTTCCCCATTTTATTCTCTCAATGCTCGTTGTCAAATACACCTTAAAAAGTTGTTTTACAGAACGAAGGGGGATTTTTTGGGAATATTTTTTTCGTATGTGGAAAGGTGCGGAAAATGTGTTTGTACGAATTAATGCAGATTTTGATCTTGCATTCGGATTATTGAAGGAAGAACTCTATTGTGCTATAATCCCTCTTATGATGAGAATGAAACGTCAGAATCTATTGTGCTTTTGTATGATTTGTCTGCTTGTAATAGTCATCTCTCCTAATACTCTCGACGGCAAGAATCTTTCGGATATTCACGTTTGGGAAATGCAGGAAATCACGCTCAAGGCGGAAAAAGAATACAAGAACTGTTATACCGATGTGACATGCTGGATCGAACTCAAAGGCCCCAATTTCTCAAAACGCGTTTACGGTTTCTGGAACGGCGGTAATGTTTTTGTTGTTCGTTTGGTGGCTACAAGTCCCGGTAAATGGCGATGGATAAGCGGATCAAACAAGCCGGATGACGAAGGTCTGAATGGTCATACCGGCGAATTTAATGCCATTGAATGGACTAAGGAAGAAAAATTACGAAATCCTAACCGTCGCGGTTTTGTTCGTCTGTCGGCTAACGGACATGCGCTGCAATACGCCGACGGCACTCCTTTTTTTATGGTAGGTGACACCTGGCTTGCAGGAGCCACATGGCGGCTGCCTTTCAGGGGCGTTAACCCTGCGGAGAATTATGTTCCCGGTCCCGGTATCGGATTCGAGGACGCCGTGGCCTACAGGAAAAAGCAGGGCTACAATTCCGTCAGCATGATCGCCTGTTTTCCGAACTGGGAGTCGGATTGTCACCCAAGTACGTATGCTGATTCCAATGGTGTATATCTGAGAAATGCGTGGGAGAAGTTCGATTACCTGGTTGAACGCGGCCTGATGACTGCGAAAAATATGCGTGACGAATACGGCAACAAACCTTTTAGGATGTCACCCGAACATGAGGGCGTCGCTGATTTCGATTGTATCCTGCCTGAGTATTTTCAAAGCCTGGATAAAAAAATGCATTATCTGTCCGATGAGGGTTTTGTGCCTTTGTTGGAGACCGTAAGAAGAGACAATTGCCCGGCATGGAAGGCTTATTTTAACTTTAATGAATCTTATGCACGTTATGTTCAATACCTTATATCGAGATACGGGGCGTATAATATGGTATTCAGCGGGATTCATCTTGACTGGATCCCGAAGCAATACAGCCTGACTGCCGACGAATTTAACGAAGCTCTGACGTATCACTTGAAAAAATACGGTCCGCTGCCTTTTGGGCAACCGCACACAACACTCATCAGTGATTCCACATACAAGCAGTTCGGCCACAATCAGGATTGTCCGTGGCTGACCATGCATAGTGTAGGCAACAAACCGCGCGATCATGGTGTTTATCAGGGGATAGAAGTTCTTTTTAATCTTAATCCTGCTTACCCGGCCATAAATTTTGAGCCGTATTATACAGGCTGGGATCATGAAATAAATATGCCGAATGGCGAACGTCCGCCGGCCGATTCTGCGCGTGACAATTATTTTTCCCGCGCGCAGATGTATGGCTCGGTCCTTTCGGGGGGACTGGCGGGACATGTGCACGGAACAAGCGCCTATGATATTACATCAACCGGAGAACCTGCAGGCGCCCGTCCCCATTTCTGGGATGCGTTAAAGTTCGAATCCGGTCGCTATATGCAGCATCTCAGGTCGTTTATGTTGTCCGAAGGAGAAAGGTATCAATGGTTACGGCTCAGCTCGGAGGACATACATCCGCGAAAGGCCCCGAACAGCCCCGAAAGAGGTTTGGACGGCTGGTCGTTTATGATGAGAACGGCCGAATGTGATCTTGCTATGTTTTACTTCGAAAACCAGGTCGTGTTACCAACGTTAAGCGGATTTAAACCTGACACATTGTATTCTTTCCAATGGTTCAATCCGGGTAGCGGCCAATGGAAGCAAGCAATTACTATTAAAACCGATGAAAATGGAATTCTGACACTGCCGGAATTTCCCGATGGACGAAATCCATCTACCGTTGACTGGGCGGCTAAAATTCTTGAGAGTCGGTAAAGAGAAAAATTCGACAATTAATGACTTCATCCGGGGGAAGTTTTAGGGATAATGAAATTTGGGCCTGTGCTGCAAATTGCGAACCGTGAAGTTTTCAAAAAGTGCTTTTTCCTTAAAATGATACCGGAAATCGCGTTTTTGATGCGTCTGTCGGTAATATTTTTGGGATTAAAACGCCTTTAGTCCCATAAAATGCAAAAAGTCTTGATATCAGGACTGATAAGCTTAAAAATGGACGAAAAGATTAATTTTTCCTTCAATTCGAAATCCTTTTTTGTTACAATAAGCCCTTAAGGGGTGATAATTTAATGCACTAAAGGTGGTTTTAATGTAGGGAGTTTAAACATGATTAATACTTGGACGAAGGTGTTGTTCGTGTTTCTATTCGTGGGATTGGTTATTGGTATCGCTCTGAGCGAACAGTCATCCTCTGAATCTTCTTCTGCCGATCCTGAAGTCACTGTCACCCGGACAATGGAAGACGAAGCAACCGAAGAAATGAAAGTTGAAGAACAAGAGCAAATGCAGGAACCTGACTTGCCGGTAGATACGACTCCGCTTGTTTCGGTCAAGGAGATTCGCATTAGCGGCAATACGTTGATACCTGCCGAGGAAATATTTGAAAGGATGCCTCAAATTTATAACGCATCCGATCAGCCGCTCCTTCAAGCCGAAGGCCGGTTTCTTTATGATTTCAGGATTCTGCATAGAATTATTTCGGATCCGTGCCGGCCGCAGGAAGTTTCATTGAGAACCATCGAGGGCCTGGTGCAGTACATTCTGTCACTGTATCAGAAAAGAGATTATGCGGGTATATATGTTTTTGTTCCCAAGGGGGCTATTCAGAAGGAAAATATGGAGCTGGAAGACGATATTTTACCTATAAGGGTGATCGAAGCTCCAATTTATGAGGTCGATATAAAATATTACGGCGCCGATCAAAGAGAGGTTGGTGAGGCTTATCTTCGCCGCGACGCTTTGCAGAAGTGGTCGCCTGTTAAAGTCGGCAGAGTAGCGAATCAGAAATCGCTGGATTATTTCGTTAATCTTCTCAACCTCAATCCCGACAGACATGTTTCGGTGTTGGTATCCAAAGGAGCCGATCCCAACACTCTGAAAGTTCAATATGATATCTATGAAACAAATCCATGGCATTATTTCGTCCAGGTGGATAATTCCGGCACAAACGACAGGCAATGGTCTCCGAGAGTCGGTGTTATTAATACAAATCTTCTGGGAATAGATGACAGATTCACTGCGGTCTATCAAGCCAAGCCTGATTCGACTGTCGATGATAATTATTCGATTTACGGCAGCTATGATCTTCCGATACTCGGCCCCCGGCTGCGTCTCAATATATACAGCGGACACAGCGAATTCAATATAAATCCCGAGAGCGGCATTTTCGATTTTCTCGGCAGAGGTTCCTTCTATGGCGCCCTGCTTAGGTATAATATTTTACAAAGCAAAGGGTGGTTCTTTAATGTCACTGGCTCGTTCAACCACGAAAGGAGCAGGGTTACTCCTTCGTTGTTCCCGACGGCGACATCCGATGTCGAGATGGATCTGTTCGGAGTCGGAGCCGAGCTGTCTCGTTCGAGCGATATGTCGAATGCGGCGTTATCTTTTAACCGTGTTCAGAGTATCGGCGGCTCGAGCCGCAGCAGATTTCAGCTTGCACGAACTCAGGCGGATCCCGATTTCAGTATTTACACTATATCAGCCAGCCACAACCGTTATCTGGACCGGAATAAATATCATCAGCTCAAAAGTAATTGCAGATGGATAGTGAGTGATGAAAGACTGGTCCCGGCGAAAATGACGGCGTTCGGTGGGATGTATTCGGTCAGGGGATACGATGAGTACGAGGTGGTGGCCGACGGCGGACTGCTGGCTTCGATTCAGTATGAGTTTGACTGGTTGCGATATGACCGGGCGGTAGAAACTGCAGCGGATAGTAACGGGGTAAGCCCGGCCGGTAAGATGGAATTAACAAAGCTGACTCCGTTGATTTTTATGGATTACGGCCGAAGTGACATAAAAGATTCGGTGGCCGGTGAAAAGCCAAATGTGACACTGTGGTCGGTTGGTGCAGGTACGGTTATAGAGCTCGGAGGTAATCTTAGTGGTGCCTGTTATTACGGTTATCCTCTTAGGAAGACCGATGACACCAGGAGAGGTAAAGGCCGAATAAGTGCCAGCTTCATGCTGCGGTGGTAAGAGTATTTCCCGGCCTGGTGACCGGGATGGAAAATAAATAGTGTTGGGGAATGAAAAGTTAAGATTATCATCTGAATAAAAGGAGAGGGTAATGAAAATTTTGAAAGCAATCTCAAAAAGACATTTTGTAAGAGGGGCAATCTCGTACATTTTGATATGTTGCCTGCTTATGAACCTCATGACGCCGCTTGCGTTTGCCACGCCCTCCGGCGGAGATTTTAAGGTTGGTACCGGGTCTATTGATTATGGAACCGATACCGCAGTAACTGTTAACCAGGCACAGTCGGTTATCGAGTGGGGCGAACTAGGCTCCGGAGGTATAGATACCGCTTCGGGTGAAAGTCTCTCGTTCTATCAGATAGAGGGTCTGAGCAATTCGGCCGTGCTGAACAGGATAATGTCGGGAAATCCGACGCAGTTCAATGGTGCTTTGAACGGACAGGACATGCGTATTTTCATCGTTAATCCGGCCGGTGTGTTCTTCGGTGACGGTGCCAGTGTCAATGTCAATCAGCTTGTCGCGTCCGGCCTTGGGATGTCAAATTCGGCCTTCAGCAATGCCGTAAATAATCCGCTGGAGAAGATGGTATTCTCGGGAAGCTTAGGCAGTGATGTGACTGTCCAGGGTGTTCTCGACGGCACCGGCACAGGAAGCATTTATCTCGTCGGCAGGAATGTCACGAACAACGGTGCCATTCTTTGCCCGGGTGGACTGGTCGTAATGGTGGCCGGAGATAAGGTGCGCCTCGGTCAGCCCGGCAGCAGTGTCATTGTCGATATGAGTAATATCATTACGGACCTGCAGGCCGAAAGTGATAATGTTGTTAATAATAATGGTGCGGTCGGAGAAAGTGGTTCGACGGTCGATAAACTGATTCTTGCCGCCGGTGATGTTTTTTCCCAGGCTATCGCCAATGTGGATGATGTGACGGTTATAGCGAGGGACGATATTGGGCTTGACGATGTCACAGCATCGGGCGAGGTGGGAGTTTATTCCGGCGTCGGAGGGGTGGGACCGGCAAGTGGATTCTCAGATATCGATATCGACGGTAGTATTACTGCCGCAGATATAACGCTTCGAGCCGGTAAACCGTCAGGTGACTCTAATATAAAATATAATATTGATGTCAGCGGCGGCCTGCATAGCACCGAAGACGATGTCGATGCGTCGGCTCGCGAGCATGTTACGATCGGAGGCGATGTTGTTGCCGATAACGGCGACGTTTATATAACCGCCGACACCGACAACTGGGGACGTGGCAATCTTAACGTCGGGAGCGTCGAATCGACCAGCGGTGATGTCATACTTAAGGGTAGAATTGTTAACGTTGACGGCGATGTTGTTGCCGGTGACGACATAAGCATAAGAGCTATGAGAGACTGGGGTCTCGAAGGCGGCGGTACGGTCACTGCCGATAATCTCGATGCGACGGACAATATCGATATCTCGGTCAGGGAAAGTTTGAAGGACGATACAATCGACGGCGACGGGCAGATTACTCTTAACGGCGACGCCGTCGCGGGCGGAAATATTGTACTTCATAATAGTACGGACATGACCAAATCCGGCGCTGAGCTTGAAGCCGGCGAAAACGTAATTCTTGCGAACGGCGAATATCCGGAAGGATATGACGGTGCATGTGAAGAGCTGACCGGCAATGAAGAGCTTACAATCATGGCCGGGACCGCAGACGGTGTGGATGACGGTAAAATATATGCGGAAAATACCACCATATCCGTCAGCGGCAGCGACCTGACATTGGAGCAGGACGCAGATATAGACCTGGATGATTTTATATTCGCCAATCAAAGCGATACTCATCTTACGGCCAACAGCAATAACGGCTCTTTAACGATAGTGGAGACCGGGGATAAACACGAAAATGCCGCGGACCAGTGGGCTTCTATTGGAGCAACAGTTCAGAACGACATCACTCTTTCAGGTGATTCGGGTGATATAACAACCAGGAAATTAACTTCGGAAAGCGGAGATATCGAAGTCAGTGCCAATGGTGGAAAATTGTTTGCGACCGAGACGGTAGAGGCCAAGACCGGAAATGTGACTCTCACGGGAGCCGATGGAATCGAGGCCGCTGCCGATCTTTTGGCTGGCACTAATGTAAATATTAATAGCGACCTGACACTTACAGCCGGCCAATGGATATTGGATGAGGACGGCTGGAAGTGGGCAAACGGCGACCAGGCGATAGTAGCCGCCACAGGTACGGTTACAGCGGCAGGCTGGATAACGAAAGATACACCCGGCGAACTGTTTATTTACGGGGGCAGTCCCGATCTGGCAATAGACCTTCAATATCCGGGCGATTTAGATGACGAAGAAGCCGCAGTAGCTACTGCGGGCAACCTGTACATGCTCGGTAACGGCGATATTCAGATTGCCGGTGATATAACAGCGCTCGGCGGTCTCTACTGGGGATTGCCGGATCTGCCGGATAAAGAACCAGAAGATCCCGTAAACGAAATGGGAGTTGGCGGCGTATCGATCATCTCCGAGAACGGCAAAATTTACACGCAAGACGGCGTAGATAACGATACTCTTAACGTTGCCATCGAGGGTTATTCCGACCAGAGCAAGGGCATTGGTGTCGATCTGCCTTTGGACCCGGAGAAAAAGGCGGCAATCCTGCTTTCCAGCAGGGAAAACCTGAATCTGGGCGAAGGTACCGAATTGTACGCCGACGGGCAATATCTCCCGATGGATGAAAGTATTGTCGAAGGTTACGCCGGTACCGATGACAGGCAGGCCGTAGGCTTGCTGGATGTTCCGGCGACTATAGGCGGATGTACGAGGGACGAAGGCGAGCCTATCGATGTCGCCCTCTATTTAGCGAGCACGGGGACAGATACAGGTGCCGGACAAGGTAATATCTGTGTCGATGTCGATTCGGTTGTAATTGCGGCTCAGGGAGCGGCGGTCATCGATGCTTATGATACGATTTCCTTCGGTCAATCAGATCTACTTGATGATGAATACGAGGGTGATAATTTTAATATTAGCAGACTGGAGGTTGTCTCTCGTATAACCGAATGGTTGCACCAGGCGGTTGGACGTCTTCCTTATGCCGGTGAGCCTTCTGAGATAGCAGAACTGGAAGACCTTATCGGCGGCGAATATGTACTTCGGGGCGCAGGTCTCGGTAACGCCGGTATTACGGACGGCAGGGCATGGGTTTTGGAAGAGATGCCGTTTGTACAGGCGGCTCCGCTGCCTCCGGTAGTGGATGTAGGAATTTCGGGCTGTCCGGCATTGCTCCAGTGGGCCGCTGATGAGCTTGGAATCGAAGAAAGTAAAGTGGAGATTTGGATAACGAATACTCTGGCTTCTGTAAGAGGCATTCAGCCCTGCGATGCATGTGCGAGACTCAAAGCGGCGGTAACTGTTTTACATGACGTCGATGGAACCTATGTGGCCGCTTTGACACAGGTAATAGATGAATTTGCTTCGAGTACGGCACCCGTTTCCGAGGAACAGATGGCGGCGATTGCCGATGCCATAGCAAGTAACACCGAAGCAGACAATGCGTATGCTCTTGCCGGGCAGTATCTCGATGCTCTTACCGCGTATATGAGCATTGTGAGCAATCTTGGTTTGAGTACCGAACAGGCTATCACCGTTGCTACGGATAAATACATCGCGCCGTTGATTACTTCTGACAACGTCGGTCTTGCCGCTTATGTTACGGCGAGATTAAACGCTCTCGGACAATAACGGCAGATAAAGTTTAGACTGTTGTTTATGAATATAAAACTGCCCCCGTTTCTGTCTTCGACAGAAGGCACGGGGGCAGTTTTTTTGTTGGATGATATTTTTGAGTTTGAATTTTTAAAAAGCTACAAGATATCAGGTGACGATTGCGAAAAAATGTCACACTGTTACCTTTGCCTCGTCTAAAACCTTCCGAATAATAGCGGCTATCTCCTGCTTGCCGATGGGCTTGGCGATGAACTCTTTTATTCCTATGTTCTTAAGCTCTTCGGGAGAAATTTTTTCGGGGAATCCCGAGCAGAGAATCACGGAGACCTCCGGCCTTATCGCGATCAGCTTTTCGGCCAATTGTGTGCCGGTCATGTTCGGCATGACCTGGTCGGTGATGACAAGATCGAATTCGTCCGGTTTTTCCTGGAATGTTTCCAGGGCATCGATACTGTTTGTCTTGGCGACAACGGCATACCCGAGTCGCTCCAGTATTTGTCCCGTTACATCTACCATCATTTCTTCGTCATCGACAAGAAGCACGACCTCCTGGTTTCTCTTCCTCGGCTCGGATGATTGAGTTTCCGGCGCTTGGCCGCTCTCAATCCTGGGAAGGAATATGTCGAATGTTGTGCCTTCGCCCGGTGTGCTGGTTACGGTGATTGCTCCGTTATGGCTTTTGACGATTCCGTGAACAACGGGAAGTCCCAATCCGGTTCCTTCATTTACGCCTTTTGTGGTGAAGAAAGGCTCGAAGATTCGTTCCAGAACTTCTTTAGCCATCCCGCGGCCGGTGTCTTTAACGCTGAGCTTGATATATCCCCCCGGAGGCAGAAGCTCGTCTCCTATCCTTCTTTCCGATTCGAGATCGACGTCCGTCAGGCCGACTTCCAGCGTGCCTCCTGTTTCGCGCATAGCGTGTGAAGCGTTGGTACAGAGATTCACCAGTATCTGATGGATTTGAGTCGGATCGGCAAAAACCATGCTGGACTCTGTGCGGATGTTTCGGCAAATTTTGATTGTAGCCGGCAGCGACGACCGAAGCATTCCAAGGACTTCTTTGATAATTGAGCTTATCTGTATCGGCTCTTTTTCCTGTTCTTGCTCGTCCTTGCGGCTGAATGTCAGGATTTGCTTGACCAGTTTTTTTGCACGATCGCTGCAGGATAATATTTGCTCCAAGTTGTCCCTGACCGGACTATCGGCCGGAAGGTCGTCGAGAGATAACTCCACATAACCTTGCACTGCGGCTAAAATATTGTTGAAATCGTGGGCGATACCTCCGGCTAATGTTCCTATAGCTTCCATCTTTTGTTTCTGGCCGATCTGTAGCTCCAGATCCATCTTTTCCTTCTCAGCTTTTTTGTGATTGGTGATATCGAGCCCGTATGTATTCACATAACCCGCCTCAACTATGGGCTGTAGCGTGATAAAGAAAATATGGCCGTCATCGCAAAATAATTCGAACGTCGCGCTATTACCTGAACTGTAAGCATCCTGTATCCTGGTGTACCACGGTTCCGGCAAACACTTGTCTTGCTCGGGTCCCGTCCCGTCCAATTGGGTTCCCAAATGCAATTTTTCGCGTTTGGGGTCCCAATTCCACGTCTGAAGCACCGGTAAGGCAGCGTCATTGGCATAGAGAATTTTACAGTCCTTCGATATTCTCAGGACCGGATTCGGATCTTCACTCGGGAATCTGGCAAGGTTCTCAATTTCTTCGATTGCCCTTTTGCTTTCGGTGATGTCACGTATTATTCCCTGAATGATTTCGTTGTCATCGACCAGCATTTTCGAAAATGCAATTGTCACCTTCCTTGTTTGCCCGCCGCCCCGACTCGCATCGGAAGATGCGGGAGCAGGCCCGCTTTTTGTAAGAATCTCCGCTTCGATATTTCTATTTAGGTCCTTTGACGATTCACTTAATATATTGCCGTAGGCTTCTATTTTGTCTTCGGGATAAAGTGTCGTATGGAGCTGGCCTATGATATCGTTCTTTCTTTTTCCGAACAGCTCTTCGGCCGCCTTGTTGCAGTTTGTTATAATGCCGCTTTCGCTCTCTATCCAGACGATGGCGTCCTGAGCGTTGGCGAACGCGAGCCTGAACTTGTTCTCGCTTTCTCTCAGTGCTTTATTTGCCTGTCTGTGTTTGGTGATATCCGAGATAATATGAACGGCCCCGGTAAGATTGCCGTCATTATCGATCAAGGGTTCTACTTTTACATTTACCCAGCTATCGCCCACCTGGAAGTCTGTTGTCTCGCTGTGGCGGCTATGAAGCATACGAGTAAAGGGACATTTCTTAGTCGATTCCGCCGAACCGTGTATCAGCTCGCAGCAGCTTTGACCTATGATTTCCTCGTACGGCTTTTTCAGAAAGCGTGTCATCGCCTTGTTGCACTGGAGTATTTTGCCGCCGTCTTTGTCGATTATACAGACACCGTTGGTAATTGCGTTGAAGGTATCCTGCCATTGGCGGTCGAAATTTTTGAACTTCCGTTTTTTTCCTGCGGTTTCCGCGAAATATTTTCCCGCTTTGTGTAAAACCAGCCAGAAGAATACGATGGCCGGCAGAATTGCACCGATCGATATAAGGGCTTTTTGAACATCGTGCCAGAGCCCCTCGCAGCGCTCCTTAAGAATTTTGTGAACGTTGGCCGTAAACGATTTCATGCCCCTTTGATACGCATCCCTTTGGTCCTCGTATTCACTGTCTTCGAGCATTAATGATGCATAGTCATATTTTCCCCTGCGTATCAGTTTGAGGGCTTCCTTTTCTATTTCGGCAAGCTTGTTCTCGGCGAATGCCGTTAGTACGGCGTCTGCGCCGACGGCATTGTCCTCGGGAATGTCCCAGCCGGCTTCTGTTATCGGTTTTTCCCGTTTGCCGAATTCTTCGTATCGGTCCGCCCACTTCATATCTCCGGTTGCCGCGGCCATTTTCAGTGACATTGTGAGCGCCTCGTCGCAGTACAGGGAAGTGCCCTCTAAAGAGATTACCTGCTTGAGCTGTGCCTCGGTCGCCTTGATCAATACGTATGACTTCCAGCCCTGCCAGGCGGGTATCGCCATTGTTGCCGCTGCGAGCAACAGCAGAAACATCCCTATCCTGGTGGCGAACAGGCAGGCTGTCCATGCGTAATTGCGGGACGGGCGATTAGCCGGATTCCCATTTTGCGTTCTTATTGCTGGTTCCCGTATCCCTGCAGAACCGGCTACCGTTTGTTTGCCTGCCTGGCGTCCTCTTATTATTTCGCTGTTTTTTCTCACGTTTTTTTCCGTCAGTCCTCTCGCCATGTATAAATAGAAGCCCCGGAGGACCGGCTGCATTGCTGGTTTTTTGTATAGCGGCACACTATCGGTATCGCCGTGTTCGAAAAACACTTTAAGCGCCGGCTCATCAGAGCATTTCTTATATCTATAAAGTCACATTTAAAATATAATTAATATATCGTGCCGGTGGAGGTGATAAAACCGCCGCAGGACGCAGGAACTGTCAAATTCTTACTCCGGTGGGAAATTGAGCCGCTTTTAGTGGTTTTTGCCTTTTATTATAGGTCGTATTTTAATACATATTAGTTACTTATACTGCCTATCGGACGAAATTTTTGGCTAACGCGGCTGTGCCGTTCCAGAAATTCGGAAAAGGTAAAAAATTCAGCCTCTCTACCAAATCATTCGAGCGGTTATTTCAAATCGAATTTCTTCTTGAAGAAACTCAGAGATGTCGCTTCGGCGTAGGGCAAATACAGGAAGGAGGTGTAATGTCCCGAGAAAAGATAAATCACTTCCGGTTTGCCGATTGCCTCCCACAATCTGTCGCCGCACTTTCTCGGAACAACCCTGTCGAACGAAGCGATAAACATCAGGACGTTTCTTGCGTCTATATATTCGGCCAGTTTAAGAGGATCCGTCATTATCTTGTCTGATAATTCCGTATGTATGTCTTCGGGCGTGACATCATCTTTGACGAACTTTTTGACGGATTCTTTGATTTTCTTCTCTCCCGAAGAAACGGTTATATCCGCGATGCTGCCGCCGGCAAGGCCGAACACGCAGCACTTCAATCTTTCATCCACCCCGGCCAACAGGCTCGCTTTTATCCCGCCGAGACTCAAACCCAGACAGCCGAGCTTGTTTGCATCGACCTCCTGTCGGGTGACCAAAAAATCCAGCGCCTGTCGGTTATCCAGAACTGTCTGCCTGAAATAGTTTTCAATCTCTTCGGCGTTCTCGGTCTCGTCCGGTTCGGCCTTTCTGTTATGCACGGCGGCACAATTGAAGCCGCGTTTTGCGAAATAGCGGGCAAAACTTTTCACCGAGAAGTCAACTCCACCTGATATTGGCAGAATGAGTACGGTGGGATATTTACCGGTTTTTTTCTGTTCGTAGTAATCGATTTTTATATTCTCGGTGCCATAGATGTTTATCGCCGAGGGAAACTCTATTCTTTTGATGATATAATCTTTTTTCTCGCCGATCTTTTCGACTTCGGCCTCGATGTCCTGCCTGGGGTAGCTGTAGCAATCCAGCATTTCCGCCGGTCTTGGCGCCGGGCCGGTATAATCGGGATCGCACTGGTAATGTGCGCATGAAGAAAGCAATATCAGTCCCGCGACCAGAATAAAAGAGAGTAATACTTTACTGATTATATGGCCATTGGTTTTTGATGCTTCTCTTTTAAGCTTTTTAATTTTCGTTTCCATCGACCAACAAAATACAACAGACGTCCCTTAATAGCAAGAACTTACATGTAAACAAAAAGCTGGTTTGAATTTTTTTAACAACCTTTTAAATTTCTGGTATAATAGATTTTCCGCCGTGCTTTTAAGTTCTGTTTTTGCGAAGATAACGGAGGAATATATCAGACAATTAAATAACGCATCCTTGAGAAGAAGACACCGGCTGAATTCGAAGGGACCAGAGATGAAAATGAAAATTACTTTCACATATCAGTTAGTAGGAAGTTGCCGGCAACATCAGCTCGAAATCGATCCCCATGATTACTTTGATCCAATCGAGGATGGAGAAAACTACTGGGATCATGGCATCGAAAAGAAGATTATTCTTCATGAGTATCGAAGCTATCTCCGAACCTCAGGCAAAGTATTGAATATGAAAGCACACTGGATCATTATTAATCTTGGCATCTTGGGCGTTACGCTGGCGAGCCTGTTGGTTGGTTGCTCATTGGACCGAACCCGATCGCGAACTGCCCCGGTGGGCCAGGTATCGAAGAATCGCTACATCATGCCCACAAGCCAAATTCTGACTCCTGCCGGTCAACAAATACGCCTGCCAGGACTGCGTCCTCAGGCACTGGCGTTGAGTCCTGATGGCGAACTGCTGGTGACTTCGGGAAAGAACAATCAGCTTTATGTCATTGATGCGGCGACCGGCAAGATTCTTCAAAAAGTGGCCATGCCCGGAGACAACGCCGAATCATCCCAGGAACCCAAGGAAGACTCCAAAGCTTTGCTGAGCTTGACAGGCTTAATCTTTTCTCCTGATGGCAGGCGTATTTACCTGTCCAATGTCCGAGGCGATGTGAAGGCGTTTTCGGTAAACGGGAAAACGGTCAGCCGATTGAAGCGATTTTCCGTCCCTAGCGCCAGGGCGCCCAGACGCAAGGAAGAAATTCCTACGGGACTGGCGGTATCGGCGGATGGAAAACGGTTGTACGTGGCAGGTAACCTTGGCAATAAATTACATGAATACGATACGGAGACTGGCGAGGTCCTGCGGTCCTGGGACACGGGAGTGGCCCCGTTTGATGTGGTACTGGCTGCGGGTAAAGCCTATGTCAGCAACTCGGGTGGGCGACGACCTGGGAAATTGGTTCTGACTGCGCCGGCCGGACGCGAGACCAGAGTGCGGGTCGATCCCGTCCGCTACATTGCCAATGAAGGTTCGGTGAGTGTCATCGATCTCGTCACCGGGCAGGTGAAAGATGAAGTGATAGTCGAGTTGCACGCCTCTGCTCTCGCGGTGTCGCCCGATGGTCAATATGTAGTCGTCGCTAATTCGGGCAGTGACACGCTGAGTGTCATCGATACCCAAACCGATCAAGTCGTTGAAAAAATATGGGCCCGCCAATCCCCGGGGGATCTGTTCGGAGCGCAGCCCAATGCACTGGCATTTCATCCGGATGGCAAACGATTGTTCGTGTGTAACGGCACCCAGAACGCTGTTGCCGTAGTTCATTTTGATCCGGCCGACAAGGAGTCCTCGATTGCGGGGCTCATTCCAGTGGGCTGGTTTCCAGGTGCAGTGGTGGTGGATAAGATCCATCCCATGATTTGCGTAGCGAACATCAAGGGCATCGGCGCGGCCAAAGATTTCAAGCCGGAGGATAAAATAAAGCTTCGTTCCAAGGACTTCTATGGCACGCTCTCATTAATCCCTTTCCCCTCTGAGAAAGAACTCGCGTCCCAAACGAAGACGGCACTGCGAAATATGCGTTACCCGAGGCTTGAACAAGCCAAGTTGCCGCCGCGTCACGAGCAACCTGCTCGGCCGGTGCCTATGCGTGTGGGCGAGCCCAGTGTTTTCAAACATGTCATTTACATTATCAAAGAGAACCGCACCTATGATCAAGTCTTCGGGGATATGCCGGAGGGGAATGGTGATCCTGAATTATGCACGTTTGGTGAAAAATACACGCCCAATCAACACAAGATCGCCCGTGAGTTTGTCCTGATGGACAATACCTACTGTCCGGGTGTGCAGAGTGCCGATGGCCATCAATGGACCGACAGTGGCATTGCGAACGAATATGTGGAACGCCAATTATCCTCCGACTTCCCACGAAGTTATTCCGGTGGCAAGGACGCCGCAGGCAGTGATGCGCTCTCGTGGTCGTCCTCCGGCTTCATTTGGGACAACGCACTGGCGCACGGCAAATGGTTTCGCAACTACGGCGAATGGATGGTTTCCGAATCCGGCTGGAAAGACCAAGCCCGCAGAAGAGGGCCTCAATGGATTGATTACTGGCATGATTACAAGAACGGCACGGGCCTGACACAACTGCGTTCCAGACCGGCCATTGAGTCGTTGCGTGCGATTAGTCTTTTGGAGACAGAAGGATATAATTTGAAAGTGCCTGATGTCATGCGTGCGGCAGCCTTTATCAAGGAACTCAAGGCATTCGAAGCCAAGGGGAAATTCCCTGATTTCGTGCTTCTGTTCCTTCCCAATGACCACACGGGCGGGGCCAAGGAACGGTATCCCACGCCTGGCGCACAAATTGCCGACAACGACCTGGCCCTGGGCATGGTGCTGGAAGCCGTCAGCCATAGCAAGTTCTGGCCGGAGACTTGCCTTTTCGCCATAGAAGATGACCCGCAGGCCGGCTGGGACCATGTGAGCGGCTACCGGACCACCTGCTATGTGGCCAGTGCCTACACAAAACGCCGGCAAACCATCAGCACCCGATATAATCAAATCAGCATGATGCACACCATGGAACTGATCCTGGGCCTGCCCCCGATGAATCAACTCGACGCCACAGCCATACCCATGTTTGACTGCTTTACTGAGACGCCAGATTTCACGCCCTTCACGGCTGTGCCCAATCGGGTTCCGTTGGATACGATCAATCCGTCCCCTGACCAAATCAGCGACGCCGTGTTGCGACAGGATGCCATCGTGTCAGCCCAGTTACCACTCGATGAAGTAGATGCTTGCCCCGAAGACGTCTTCAATCGCATACTCTGGCGCGCCATGAAAGGCCCCCAAGCTCCCTACCCGGAATGGGCCGTGACAGCGCTGGATGACGTTGATTAGCCTACACATAAAAACGGAGCGGTTGAGTTCCTTCACTTCGTTCAGGCACCGTCCTGAGCTTGTCGAAGGGGTGACACGTGGAAGACGTAATATTTAGCCCGCATTTTCACTGCGGGTTTTTCTTTTCGACTTACGATCCTTCGATTTGACTCAGGACATGCATACTCAGCACGAGATACACCCCCGTAGTTTTGCCAAGCAAAACTATGTAGCGGGGGGAAAAGTCATGGACATTTTTCCGGAAAAACCCTGTTTTTGATTGTAATAACGGCATTTGTTTGTATAATACAAAACAAATTGAATACAGAAGACAGCATAACAAATACTGAATACTGAATAACGAAGTAAAAAATGGGGGGAATAATAAATCCTAAGCACTAATTTCTAAATCCGAAACAATATCAAATGTTCAAAACTCCAAAATTGTTAAAACAAATCTTTGGAATCCGCATTATCTGTGTAATCCGCGGTTAAAAAATGCAAAACAAACCCAATGTTAAAATAGTTAATTTTGCATAAGTTCTTTGAAACAAAAAGATTATGAGAATAATAGCGCTTTCGGGTATTTTGCCGGATAAAAAACAAAGCCAATTCTAACGGCAGAAGACAGAATCCAGAAGTCAGAAGACAGAGGAAAAATTGAAAACAAAGCCAATTTGGATTAGGCCCAAATTGGTGTAAGCTCTTTTATGACAAGTAAATAGGTGGATTTTAAGGATTTCTGGGATCAGAAAAACAAAGCCAATCCGGCGTCGCCTGGCCTATTCGGCAAACGTTCCCGAATTTTTTTCATAAGGCCACTAAGCTGATGAGCCAAATGGTCAGGATTGAAGCGACGCCGATAGTTAGCGTGGCTAAAGTGTGTATTTTATAGCCGGTTTTAACGTCCATTCCTATCATTTGTGTTACAACCCAGAAAAAGCTGTCGTTCGCGTGAGAAACAACCATTGAGCCTGCGCCTATGGATAACACTACCAAAGCTTTTGCCATGTCGGACTCAAAACCCAGCGGCGACATGAGCGGCACCATTAAAGATGACGTCGTGATTAGCGCAACTGTTGACGAGCCTTGCGCGCTTTTTAACGCCGCAGCAATAATAAACGGCAGCCAGATACCCAGGTTGGCATGCTTTAAGGATTCGCCGATCACGTCGGCAATCGGGGAATTCCGCAGCACCTTCCCGAAGGCCCCGCCTGCCCCGGTGATCATAATGATAAGGGCCGCATTTAACAGGGCCTGGCCAACCCAGCCTTTAGTAGATAACATCTGCATTTCAAGTTTCTTCGGGAGCATAAAGGCAAGAAGCACTCCGATCAGTAATGCAATGACCGGTTCACCGATAAAGCCGACAAAATTTTTCAAATTTCCCTGCCCGAGGGGATGCGTCGGGAAATCAGAGACGGACTTAATAACGATGAGGAAAATCGGAACAACAATCGGAACGAATGCCTTGAATGCGGACGGCGCGTCTTTGAGTTGTTCTTCGATATTTGCGGTTGAGAGTTCGGGATTGGGATCGATGTAAACCTTCGCGGCGACCTTTGTGGCGAAAAGCCAGCCGACAGTGACGGCAACGGCACTGACTACAATGCCAAGTAAAATCACCCGTCCGAGGTCGGCACCGAGAATACCGGCTGCGGCAATCGGCCCCGGCGTCGGCGGCACAAGGCAATGTGTCGCAGTAAGTCCGACGGCCAAAGCGACCGCCGGGCCTGCCAGGGAAATATTTGCTTTTTTGGAAAGCGCCCTGTTCAGGGGTGTCAGGATCACGAATCCCGAATCGGCAAAAACGGGGATGGAAATGAAATAACCGATTATTGACATTGCCAAAGGGACATGTTTCTGACCGATTATTTTTAAGATTTTCTCGGCCATTGCGAAGGCGCCGCCTGAATGCTCGAGGAATGTTCCGATGATAACGCCGGCGATGATGACGATTCCGATACTACCGATGGTTTCGCCGAAACCGTCGTTGATTGATTTGACAATCTCCGGCAGCGGCATCCGGGAGCATAAGCCGAATCCAATAGCAGCAAACAAAAGGGCCAGAAAGGGATGAAATTGAAATTTGCATGTCGAGACGACGATAAAAAGCACGCTAAGAAGTAAAAGTATGATCAGGAGCACAAAAAGAATCCTTTCACTGAAGATCGAGTCACGACATTGTGACCGGTATTATTTCAGGTGTCTTACCTTTACCCTGGCCAGATTTTCGTAGAACTGGATAATGCCGCCGTGGTCGTCTCCGCCTTTACCGTCCACTTTAAGGGCCTGCATAATCTCCATAACTCCGCCGGCCAGAGGCACCGGGACACCAATCTCATGAGCGGTATCGAGGGCATTCGCCAGATCCTTTATATGCAGCTCGATTCGAAAACCCGGCTTGAAATTGCCGTCCAAAGCCAGCGGTACTTTTGCGTTGAGCACGGTACTTCCGGCCAGGCCGCCGCGAATGGCCTGAAAGACTTTTTCCGGATCAACACCTGCCTTTGTCGCCAGGACCATTGCCTCCGACATTGCAGCAATATTCAATGCCACGATGATTTGGTTTGCCAGTTTGGTTGTGTTGCCGCTGCCGATGTCACCGACCAGAACGGCGGAAGCGCCCATGATTTTAAGAATGTCTTCGACCTGCTCGAAGGCCTCTTTTTTCCCGCCGACCATAATGGACAGTGTCCCATCGACTGCTTTCGGCTCACCTCCGCTGACAGGTGCATCGAGCATTTCAACGCCTTTTTTCCGGGCTTCGGCTTCGACTTCCTTGGAAACCAGCGGGGCAATTGAGCTCATATCAATTAAAATCAAGCCCGACTTTGCACCTTCCAGAACTCCGTTTTCCCCGAGAACGGCCTTTTTTACATCAGGCGAGTTCGGCAGCATCGTAATGACAATCTCGCTTTGTGCCGCGACATCTTTGCTGTTCTTGCCCTCTTTGGCGCCGGCGGCGACGAGATCTTTGACCGGCTCCGGCCTGATATCATAAACAATAAGACTATAACCGGCTTTAATCAGGTTAATTGCCATGGGCTTGCCCATGATTCCCAATCCGATAAATCCAATTTTTTTCATTGTTTCTCTTCCTTAAAATTTGTGATTCAATTTTAATCGATCGGAGTCAGAACCACCTTTAGTGCTTCTTTATTTTCAACGAGTTCGAAACCCTGCTCCCAGCGATCTATAGGAAGCTCGTGAGTGACCAGTTGCTCCAGATCGATTTTGCCCTGGCCCATCATGGCCAGGCATTTTTCCCAGACGTCCCAGGTATGACTGAAATGTCCCTTGAAGGTGACTGATTTGGCAATAAGGGGGTCCAGACTTAAATTCACCGGTTTCGGTCCCCAGCCGATCTTGGTAATCTGTCCGTTCGGCCGGACGGCGTCCATAGATAATTTCAGAGTCTCGGCAGCTCCGGCAGTATCGACTATTAAATCGGCGCCATATTTGTCACCCAAGGGCATGATGAGCGGCAGGGGGTCTTGTTTGCTGCTGTTGATAGTGATTGTCGCACCGTAACTTTTCGCCAGCTCCAATCGCTTGTCGTCACCTTTTGTGCCGATAGCGATGATTTGGCCTGCTCCGGAAAGTTGTGCCATCTTCATACACAATAAACCAATCGGTCCCGGCCCGATTACCACCACATTATCGCCCGGGTTAACTGTGCTGTTGCATATAACCGATTTATAAGCCACACATAACGGCTCGGTTAACGAGGCGGCCTTGAGTGAAACATTTTCCGGGATCCTGTGCAGAATTCTGCCGGGGACTTTGACATATTTAGTAAATGCCCCGTCTATGTGAAAGCCGAATCCCTTTCGCTGTCTGCAAAGATGATAATTGTTGGTCCGGCAGAGCGTGCAACGGCCGCAGTAATCTGCATGAGTTTCCGCCGTCACGCGGTCTGCGGTTTTGAAGCCGGTTACTTGTTCGCCGATTTTATCGATCGTTCCGGCGAATTCGTGCCCTAAAATAAAAGGACAGTTGAAATTAAAAAGCACGGTATTTCTGTGCATGTGCGGATCGGTGCCGCAGATGCCGATATATGCTGTTTCCACTAAAACATCACTCGGGCCGATTTCCGGGACCGGTACTTCCCGAAGCTCGGTGGCATTGGCCGCATTTTCATACTTAACGACTGCTTTCATTGTTTTTGTTGACATATTGTTTGGTTATCCTAAAATCTTTTTTACCGCTTGTATAATCGCGGCCTCTGTTAGACCGTAATGTTCCAGAAGCTGTTCATAATCCAACGCAGATTGGCCAAAGCAGTCTTGCACAGCAATGGCCTCCATTGGCGTAGAATTGCCTTTGAGGATAAAAGCGATAGCTTCTGCAAGGCCGCCGATGATGGTATGTTCCTCGACGGTTACAATACCCTTGACACCCGCCGCTAATTCCTTAATCGCTTCTTCGTTAATCGGCTTCAAAGTACTTACATTGACAACTCTCAGCGAGATTCCCTGCTTGTCCAGAGTTTCTGCCGCTTTGAGCGCTTTATATACCATATAGCCGTGAGCAAAGACAGTAATATCTTCCCCCTGCCGTATTACTGTTGGTACACCAATACTGAATTCCTGACTTTCGTCGGAAACATCCGGCACTTCATTACGGGGTATACGAATATATACAGGGCCTTCGTATTCGACCGCTGCCCTTACCATTTTTCTTGTCTCTATGCCGTCAACAGGAGCCAGAACAGTCATATTCGGTATCGCCCGCATAATGGCAATATCCTCAATGCCCTGATGTGTAGCACCGTCACCGAAATCAGAAAGTCCGCAACTCGAACCGATAATTTTTACATTCACTTTACCAATACAAACACTGACGCGAATCTGGTCGTATGGCCGTCCTGTTGAGAAAACTGCGAATGAGTTCACAAACGGAATCTTGCCGCAAAGAGCCAAACCGGCGGCAATGGAAACCATATTTGCCTCGGCAATTCCAATCTCGAAATGACGTTCCGGAAATGCCTCTTCGAACAGACAGGTCATTGTTGATTTGCACAGATCAGCATCAAGCGCAACGATCCGTTCATTTTTCATACCTAATTCAACGAGTGTCTTGCCGTATACTAATCTACAATTTTGTTTATTCATTTATTTTCGTCCTCAATCTTCAAACAGCCTGCGTGCTGCTTCGTGTTGTTCCTCGGTCATTATGCCGTGATGAAATTGTGCTTTGCCTTCGGCAAAAGGCACCCCTTTGCTTTTGACCGTCTGTGCGACGATCATGACCGGTTGCTCTTTTACTTTGTCGGCTTTATCCAGAGCATCGGCTATCTCTTTAACGCTGTGTCCGTTGATTTCCATCACGTGCCAGCCAAATGCCTTCCACTTTTCTGCGTGTGGATTCGTATCGTACCGTTCAACGATAGGCCCCATTGCCTGGACGTGGTTTTTATCAAGAATTGCCACGAGATTATCCAGTTTATAATAAGGGGCTGTCATGGAAGCTTCCCATATCTGTCCTTCGGCAATCTCTCCGTCTCCGAGAATGCAGTAAACTTTGTAATCCTTTTTATCGAGCTTTCCCGCTAATGCGATTCCGCATGAAACGCTCAATCCCTGTCCGAGCGAGCCGGTGTTCGCCTCGATGCCAGGCATTCTCAGCATTTCCGGATGTCCCTGACATTTCGTTCCCAGCTCCTTAAGTGTTTGTAATTCTTCCTTTGGAAAATATCCCAACTCGGCTAAGGCTGCATATTGCGTTAATGCGGCGTGTCCTTTACTGAGCAATAACCTATCTCTATCAGGCCATTTCGGATTTTTGGGATCTATCCGCATCTTATGAAAATACAACACTGCGACAATATCGGCGATTGAGCATGAGCCGCCAAGGTGGCCGGGTTTGCCTGCTCCAATCATCATTACGATTTCATAACGCAGCTTTTTCGCGATTTTTTCCAGCTCTGCTGTTTCTTCAGCGGATATTAACATAACAGCCAGTCTCCAAAAACAATTTTTACTTTATTATCAGGAGGTAAGATATTAACAAACCCTGCCAGATTATGCAATTAAACTTTAGGTTATGGTTATTTCCTTGTTATATATGAGGAACATAATTTGGATATTCTAATTTTCTACTGAACGGGGCTTGGTGTGTACAAAAGAGTGCCCCAAGCAGCTCTCTGAACCCTGTGTAAATCGACATTTCCCGGCTGAATATTCCCGGTTTCGCTGTATCCTGATACTTCTAAAGTCCTGCTGTCTTTCCATTTCCAGAAATCACTGTGTCCGTCGGCAAAGGAAAAAGTGGTCCCTTTGTTGTGCAGACGGGGAACCGGGTCATTCCATCCTTCTACAGTACAATTAATTCCCCAGGAACCGGGGGTTGGCGGGCTTTCGTCGAGAAAGACCATTCTATCGACAGGTCTTCGTATGTCATTGATATTCTTGATACAAAGATGTTCATTTCCCGGACCGTTTCGACCCGCATAGCCGTTCATCGAATCAACAATAGCATAAGACAAACCATATCGCTTCGGGGCATTCGAGCATCTGTAAAGTTTTAAATTCTTGCAGTACGGATACATCTGCCCGGCCCTGATAGCTTCGTACCATTCTTCCTGCGTGCTTTTTTCCGCTCCGCTTTCAGGCCAGTGCACCCACCAGTCAGGTGTGGATGATTTATAATTGACGTCGGCTCCCGGAATCTTTCCGTCAAAATCTTCGGCGTATTGAATCTAGGCCATGTTGAGCTGTCTAAGATGACTAAGACAAACAGCACGCTTGCCCTGCTCTCTGGCGAGATTGAGTGCCGGCATTAGTATTGCCATTAACAATGCTATGATGGCAATGACGACCAGAAGCTCTATTAATGTGAAACCATTTCGCTCATGCATAATAGAAATCACCCCCTGACTATATTTTCGATTTCAATGTCTTATTTTTGCATTATATCATATTAATTGTGATTTTTCATTTAAACCTTAACAAACATAATTTTCTCCATCAGGACCTAAACAACATTATTCCTGACATATTTAACATCATATCTGCCGAACATAGATGCAGCTACGTTCCCTGCATGGGAGAAATCACTTATCGGCCTGTACGACATTAACCACGGCATCAAAAGCCTGCTTGGGCTGATAGTTCCTATCAAAAAGCAAAGGAGAGCCTCCGATCCATGAAGTTGCATCATAGACGCCCCAGAATGTGACGCGGGAGACGTCCTTCTTGTGCTTGAGCAGGATGGAGAATATCTCGGCGTACTTCTCTGCGAGTTTCTTCTGGGTTTCCGCCGCGGCAGCATTCTGATCATTTGTGCTCTGCCGGTTGACCTGGCTGATATCGGCGCCGCGATACCCGCGAGTCCGCGTGCGGATGTCCAATTCAGTAATCATTACCTTGACACCGGTAGCAGCCAGAGTCGTGATTGCGTACTCAAGACCCTCGACGCTGGGGTATGTCAGCCCACCGTGCAGTTGGATGCCGACACCGTCGATGCGGAGACCCTTGGACTTGAGATACTTCACAATTGCGACCGCTCCATCGCACTTGGCCTTTGACGTATCGAGGTTGTAGTCATTGTAGTACAATTCGGCATTGGGATCGGCCTCGTGTGCCCACCGGAAGGCGTTCTCGATGAAGTCGTACTGCTTGTCTTCGGAGCCTTCGCCGATGATCTGCAGCCATAGACTTCTGCTTCGCAGCGTGCCGTTCTCATCGAGGGCTTCATTTACCACATCCCAGCCTTTGACGCGGCCTTTGTAATGACCGACAACGGTGTGAATGTGACCGCGCATCCGCTGGAGCAATTCCTCGCGGTTCGCATAGGGTCCTCTGAAACCGCGGCCACGTCTGCCAAAGCGGGGCGTATTCGCGTCAGCCGTTTCTGTGGCAGCGTTGGGTGACGTTGTCGGAGAGGTCCCTCGGAAGACCCAATTGGGGGTCTGGGCGTGCCAGACGAGCGTGTGGCCGATGACGACAATCTTGTTCTTCTCTGCGAATTCTACGAAACTATCCGCCGGCTCCCAGTTATACTGGTTGGGCTCTGGATGTATGAGTTGCCACTTCATATCGTTCTCCGCGGTTGCCGTGCTGAAGTGCTTCTCGGCGATCGCAGCAGCATTAGGATCTCTGCCCATGACCAGACGACGGTTAAAAGCACCACCGATCAGGAAGTAGTCCTTGAATACGTCTTTCAATGCGGGAACACTCTGCCCGGCCGCCGCTTGCGGAATTATTTCAATCGCATTGATCGCCGGATTTTCGATATTGAACGTGAAATCAATCCGGAACTCTCCGTTGGTAACTTCCACGGGCACGGTTTCAATGTAGGCGCGATTGGGGCCGCCGGCCTTTTCCCAGATGTCGAAATCCTTGAACTCGTGTCCCTGCACATTGTAAGAAAAGACACGCTCGCCGGGGCCGTAAATGCCTTCGTATGTCTCGACAAAGTAGAGCTTTGCGATATACTTACCGTTGGGAATTTTGCAGGAAAAAGAGTCCATTGCATAGTGTTCGCTCAAAAACAGGTTCGGATCCTTTGCCCCTTCAATCACTATCGAAGGATCGCGATCTATCGTGGAGCCTCCCTCGAAACCTTTCTCCGGCTGCCAGAGGTTGCCGTTTGAATCCGTGTATGGTTCGAACATGCCGGCCTTGATACGGACTGTCGCTGTATCGGCTGCTGTTTGCGGAGTTATTTCAATCGCATTGATTGCCGGGTTTTCGATCTGGGTCGTGAAAGTTATGCGGAATTCCCCGTTGGTCACTTCCACGGGCACGGTTTCAATGTAGGCGCGATTGGCGCCGCCGGCCTTTTCCCAAATATCGAAATCCTTGAACTCGTGTCCCTGCACATTGAAGGAAAAAACACGCTCGCCGGGGCCGTAAATGCCCTCGAATGTCTCGGCAAAGTAGAGCTTCGCGATATACTTGCCGTTGGGAATTTTGCAGGAAAAAGAGTCCATTGCATAGTGTTCGCTCAAAAACAGGTTCGGATCCTTTGCCCCTTCAATCGCCAGGTAAGGATCGCGATCTATCGTAGCGCCTCCCTCAAAACCTTTCTCTGGCTGCCAGAGGTTGCCGTTTGAATCCGTATATGGTTCAAACAGGCCGGCCTTGATCCGGACAGTCGTTGCGGAAGGTTCGGAGGCTGTCGCACTTGCGGCAAACCACAATACTGTTGAGGACAGAAGGATTACATAATACAGTTTGTTACTTTTCATAATTGTCTCCTTGATATTGATATTTACCTAACATTATCTATTTACACTTGTAAACAACTTAATTTTCTCCATATAACATCTACTTACCGGAGTCACGGCCTGGCTGATTTTCAGAGTTATGAGTATTTTTTTCGTTTCTTGTCCTGTCATTGGTCACCTGATTTTCTTTTAGTCCAGCTTGATGTCCACCTTACATTGCTCTGCGACGGCCTTTATTTTGTTATCTACATCACGCTTTCATTGATTTTGCAGGTCACGAAGTCTTTGGTTTCGCTGAATCCCATGTTATTGGGCCGGCCGCTGGTCGGAAAAGGCGAACGAATCCACATCCACAAAGCCCTCGCTGGGGTTGGCATTGTAGCAGAAGACGGCAAATTGCTCGCCCTGGAAAGTGCCGGTGCGCCACTCGTAGGCCAGGGTGAATTCGCCACCCAGTGGCTGCCATGTCCTGCCGTCCAGACTGTAGCCGCAAAAGCCCTTATGGAGTTCGAAATCCATGTCAGTGCGGAGCATGATGGTTGTGGCCTTAATGGGCGTAGGAGCCACGCGTTCGTCCGTCTTTTGATTGCTTTCGGTATCTTCAATGACCCGCATACCTACTAAAAGCTCACCCTGCTCGTTACAGGTTATGGTAATGTGGCCGTTGAATTTTCCCAACGTGCCGAACCCGCAGATATCGCCGGGCTTGAGATTGGTAAGATCGAGCGTCACTGTCCCATGGCACTGCGGCCCCCACCCTTTCTGGGTAAGCGTGTTGCGTGCGATCCAGAAACTGTCCGACTGGGTGGCCTTGAGGCGGAGCCAGCCGGGACGTTCGGTAAGTGACCAGCGCGTGTTGTCGGGATTGTGGTTCCATTGCCACTGCAGGCCCAGTTGAGTCGAATCAAACTCGTCGGAGGTTGCCGGATGCATAACCGGTTTGTCCAAGATCGGTTTGGTCGTGGTTTCAGGTACGAGGTTGGGCGCATCGGGTGTACCCCAAATCGGCCAATCATCTTCCCAGAAAATGGGGCTGATGTTGGTCATGCGGCCGATCGACTTGTAGTCCTTCATCACAAAACCGTACCAACCGCCGTCCGGCAGATCTACAATGGCCCCCTGGTGTCCGCCTGTTCTATCGCTGATGGACGTTTTGGTCTCCCAGGAACCATACAGGTTTTTGGCGCGCGAGACGGTCATTCCGAGCCTGCTGGGAATCGAGTTGAACAGGTAGTACCATTCACCGCGCTTTACGATCTTCGAACCCTCGGCCCCTTTGTTGTAATAGACCTCTTTGGCATTAACCACCTTGGTAAAATCCTCGTTTAGTTCCAGCAGAGTGAGTGTCCCATCCCAACCGCCGGAGGTGGCGATGTAGCCCTTGCCGTCGTCATCAATGAATAATCCGGGATCAAACGCGCCACGATCCAGTTCGTGGTATTGCCACGGCCCGTGGGCATCGTTGGCATGGTAGATGCGGGTATTCTGATTTACAGGCGTAACCACGACATAGAATGTGCCCTGATAGTAGCGCAGGCTGGGAGCGAAAACTCCGCTGCGGTAGGCGGTTCCTCCCTGTAGGTCGTATTCGGGGCGCCCGTCAAGCCGGTCGATGACGTGCGAGACATATTCCCAGTTCACCAAGTCCTGGGAGTGCAGAATCGTTAGTCCCGGCGTGTTCACAAAGGTCGTGGTGGCAAAATAGAAATCCTCGCCTACCCGAATGATATCCGGATCAGGGAAATCCGCATACAGGGGCGGATTGGTATAAGTTCCGTCGCCGTTGTCCGATTGCCGCGAATGAGTAGCGTTGGCGAAAATAACAAGCAAAAAACATACGAGCGAAATACTAATCTTAAATTGTGAATTTAATCTTTTCATACGATCCTTTCTTATCGATTCAGTGCTATGACAAACTGACTACTTTTACTGAGTCATTTTCAAAATCCTCCAGCCCCCTTAGTCTAATTTAATGTCCACCTTCCAGTGCTCCGCGACGGCCTTCAGTTCGTCCAATGTCAGGTACGTCACCGCACCATGCTTGGGCCGTGAGAAGTTTGTTCCCTTCATTACGCCTTTGTTGAAGCGTCCGATATGGTTGTAGGTCACGAAATCGGTGGTTTCGCTGAATCCCATGTTGTTGGGCCTGCCGCCGTAAACATCGTACATCAGCACGTAGGTGTCGGTCCCGAGGTGTTTGAACACATTGGGCGCTTCGGTGGGAACTGTCTCCGGATCGATGCGATTAGGCTCGGACTTGTATCCCGTGTTAATCTTATCAGAGACGGCATGAAGGATCCTGGCGTTCGACACGTAGTACAGATGGAACTTGTCCCCCACCTTGGTGATATCGCCGTCAATGCCGCCGATGTCCGGGATCATTTTCGGTATAGTCTCCAGCTTGGTAAAGGCGTCATCTGTGTAGGACCAATAGAGATTAGCGTTCTTGTTGTTGTAGCGAATGGTGAAATATACCATCATCTTGCCCTTGGCATCGTCATAGACCGTCTCGGGTGCCCAGGAGCAGTCAATGTCTCCGAGTTCGGGGAAGGCCGTGTCCACGCGGAAATCGGAAACCGTCCAGTGGATCAGGTCGAAGGATTTCATCAGGACGATGGCCCGGTTGTTTCCCCAGCCGTACTTCTCCTGAGGCCGCTGCCACGGTGTGTCGCGGAAGCCCGCACGCTGGCCGAAGATGTGCAGATCGGTCATGGCGAGATAGAATCCCCCGTCGGGACCCCGCGTCATATGCGGATCACGCACGCCTTTTTGTTCGGCCAGCTCGGCCCCGTCAAAGATGGGTTGGCCGTTGTTGAGATCGGTGAAGGTGTAGCCGTCGCGGCTGACGGCCATGTACGCGGACTGGGTCCGATCTTTGAAGTAAACCATCACATAGCCGCCGAAGTCCTTTTCTTCGAGCTTTCGGGCTTTCTGGGGTTTTTCAAGGCTGGGAACGATAACGATACCGCCGTTTTCCTGGGTCGCCGGAGGAGTCTGTCCAGCCTCGCTTTGATAAACAAACCCTCCGATCACAACCAGCCAAACCAGGCAAACAAATTTGCAGGAATAAAATAAGAGCTTCATTGTACCCTCCTTTGAAAAGGGAATCTCTGCCGGAGCTTTGATAATTTCGTTGTCACATTGTTTCTCATATGCAGGAACCTTTCGCTACTCTGATGATTGTCAATGGTGTGCAAACATGCCCAGGGTCAAGCCTTGGAAGCCTCCGGCAGTGTCGGTGCTGAGGAAAGAGGACTGGAGGTCCTCGCCGAGCTGTGTGAAATCGCCGCCGCCGATCTTGTAGAACAGGCGGGTGCGGGGGCCGGAGCCTTCGATCTTGAGGTCGATGGACGCGACGTTATCCGGCAGTTCCTGGGTGGCCAGGACCTTAGGTTGCGTCCGTCCGCCGCCACGGCGGAAGCCACGGCCGGAACCTCCGGCGGCTTGTTCGACAGAAATCTCGGTGGGGTGGCCGGAGTCGATTTTGATATTGATGGCGTAGTAATGGCCCTCGTTCTGGAAGGCGGCCAGACCGGCGACGCAATCGGCGGTCTTGGGCTGGGCCGTCATGGTTACAGTGCAGGTAAAGTCATTGTTTTGCTGACGCACGGCAAGATAAGACGGATTGCCCTGGCCCGAGAACAGGTCGTCGCGGGGTTCAAGGAAGAGGGCCTTGGCGGTTTGGGAGGTAGCGTACCATTGAGAAGCAGGCTTGCGAATACCGATCCACCGATAGTGCAGTGTGTCTGAATCGAACGTATCGGTGAAGCTGATATCACCTGTCGTGGCTACAGCCGGTGCCTTGTCAACAGGCAGATTGGGTTTCTTCACGGTCAAGGGAACCGGTGTGTTGGGCGGCAGGATCACGGGCCAGCCGTCGGTCCAGGTGACAGGGAGCATGAATGTCTGGCGGCCGGTGTTGTAATTGCGACCATCATAGGGCTGACAACCAAGGAACACGGCGTACCAGTCGCCCTTCTGCGTCTGCACGAGGTCCGCATGGCCCGTGCACGTGACCATATCCGGTCGATTGTTCGGCAGGTTCATTTGAGTGAGAATGGGATTCTTATCCCAAGGCACATAGGGGCCGCGCAAAGAATCCGACCTGAAGATCACTTCGGTGTGGGCCGTACCCGTGCCGCCCTGGGCGCACATCAGGTAATATTTTCCGTTGATTTTGTAGAGGTGAGGACCTTCGCACCAGACCGGTCGTTTTGTGATGTCCGTACCGCCGTCGACAAGCACAGTCTTTTCGCCCACAGACTTCTTTTGATCGAGATCGAATTCTTGGATCCGGATGGTGCGATGACCGTTGTACTTGGCCTGTCCCACAGGCCCGTCGCAACTGAGGAGGTAGCACTTGCCATCGTCATCGAAAAAGATGTCGGGATCGATGCCGCCAACATTCGTCAACCGGACCGGCTCTGACCAGGGGCCTTGGGGATCCGTGGCGGTGACATAGAAGTTACCGATGCCGCCGACGAGTGTATTGACCACATAGTAAGTGCCGTTGTGATAACGGATGGTGGGTGCGTACGTGCCGCTGGACATCTGTCCGCCCCGCATGGCGAATTGAGAAGGACGGTCGATGACGTTGCCGATTTGCGTCCAGTTTACCAAATCCCTGGAGTGCCAGATGGGGATGCCGGGGAAGTAATTAAAGGCGGAGTTAACTAGGTAGTAGTCGTCGCCGACCCGGCAGATGGAAGGATCGGGATAGAAGCCGGCGATAATGGGATTGAGATATTCTCCGGTTCCCGGCGTGGCGGTGGCCTTACCGGTGTAGGTGAAAGAGGTGAACCGGACCCAGGTAGGCGTCTCCGGGGTCTCAGCGGCCACAATGGCAGCAACCGGCATCAGTAAAGCTACTGTAACGAGAACGGTTTTCAACATAGCGTAACTCCTCAATAAAAAACGTAAACAATCGGAAAGAACAATTGTTCATCCATACCCTTTACTTTGATATTCAATTTATTTCATACGATGAGTAGCCCTATAGCCCCTCATTTTCTCCTGAAAGTAACCAACGTCGGCAAAACAATTCGATAGGGCAACAGGCTATAATCCATACGACTAACCGGATCACAATTCTGGTAGAGGAAACACAGGTTATTGCGATCAATGGTCGGTGTTTCGCAAAGGTCTCCTTCTTATCAATAGCCATATAAATACACTATTTCAGTTCTGGTGCTTCCCACGGAATCCAAGTTTCACGTTCTATATTATACTTCGAACGCAGGATGTCCGTCGATTCGCCGTCTTCTTTGCCAAGCATGAACCTGTCGAGGTAGGCCTCGAGAGCGGGCGTGAAATTCGGATGCCATGAACAGTGGCCGACGTTCTCCTCCACCGCTCCCATCCGATCCGGTACACCAAGCGCCTTCCACACTTCGCGAGCAGCCAATGCATCCACACGGGCGGCTTCGGCGCCCATTCGCGCGATCTGTGAGCTCTCGATCATCAAGACGGCGCGGGGCGCGATCATCGCGATCAGCTCGTGATGGTCAATGGGCAGCTTATCGGGGTCGTTATTAAACTGACGCAGCGCTCGTGCATACCAGGGGAAGTCATCACTCGATCCCTGAGCATGGAGGAGATTCTCGACCTCGACTTTATCGCGTTTTTCGAGCATGTCCGAGTAACGCCATGAAATCGTTCCACCGCCGCCGGACTCATGGGGGATGGTCAGCGCGATGCGTTCATCAAATGCGCCGGCATAGAGGGCGATTTTTCCCTGGAAGGAACAACCGCTTACCGCGAGCCGCGTTGCATCAATCTTGGCGTCCGGGAGCACCTCCAATGCATCGATGATGCGGCTGATGCCCCAAGCCCAACGTATCATGTAGCCCGCGGTGGCATTCGGATAGAGCTTCATGAAGTTGCCCGAGGCGTAATTGATACCCCCGAATCCCGTCGGAGCCACTTGGTTGGCTCTGAAGGTGATGGTGGCAATTCCTCGTTTGCTGAAGAGTTCGCGCGGGAGGCTGCCCGTAGGCGTGTTAATGCCGATTATGGCAGGAATCGGAGTATCAGGGGCGCCGCTGGGGCGGTTGATGAAGGCGGTCATCTCGAAGGTATTATCACCTTCGCCCACGGTTATCTTGATCGTGTTGCCATCGAGAGTCGCCTTAAACGTGCTCGGCTTGCCCGGCTTTTCCCCGACAACATATTGCTCGATCATAGCCTTGATTTCGGCACGCCGACTACGCCACTCTTGGCGAGTGGTTATTCGGGTGCCATCGTTTTTTGTAAATGGATCGGGGAGGTATGGGATGGACGGAAGTTCGTTAAATAAAAGCAAGGCCGGTTTTGCGTAGTCCGCACCGGTATCTTCCTTGTCATAGACGAGGGGTATTTCACCGACCGCGAGCGTACCTGCCGCCGGGGCATCGGCAGCCATGACAGCCGGGGCCAGAGTAAGCAACACTGCAGCAAGCGTAATGGTCTTAAACATAGTTTAGACTCCTCGAAATAAATGCAAATTATCAGAGGAACAGCTTTTCATTCATCCTCGTCATTCGATTAGCAGCCCCAACACCCTTAATTGCCGGAATGATCCAAGGTCAGGAGAGCGAGTCGATAAGGCAACAGGCTGTAATTCCCGCGACTGGTCGGGTCACGACCCTGGTAAAGAAGCTGAAGGTTGTTGGGATCGAGAATCATCTTTTCATCATATCCATCGCGAATCAGTTCTCCATGGCTGATGTCTCTTGTCCAGGGTTCCACACCGTCTGCGAAGGTGACGTTGTTGATTCCTGCGAAAGGCGTCTCCCACGTATCGGCACCCGGTACGGGTGTCCATTCTCCGTTGAGATCGTTGGATGTCCAGGCGCGATAGTACCGTGCCGGGCTCAGGGCTTCGATCAGAGTCAGATAGGTATCCGTGCCCTTGATTTTATAGGTAATGCTCGCCTCGAAAAGGTTGTTTCGATTATCCTGGATGGCAATCTCCGGGTCGCTCATGCCCTTGGGGAAATCCTCAATTGTGGTCCGGCTGCGATAGAAGCAGCCGTTATCACCGGTGAAGAACAAATAGGCGTGGGTGTCGTCGCAGATCACGTGGTAGTCAATCGGAAGCCTTGGGGTGCTCGCAGGTAGCTTGGGGAAGAAATTCTGCGGAGCTGTCCATGTTTCCGGCTTGGTAATGTCGTCGGTGGTGCAATACTGCGGTTGCTGCGACTGGAAGATAAAGTACCATTTTTTGTGCGGGGTAAAGTATAAGAGGTGCGGTGCACAATGGTACCCTTTTAGAGCCGGATTGACATCAATGTAGGTCAGCTTGGCCTTGGGGGCCTCGGACCAGTCTTTGAAGTTCAGGTACACCATGGTCCAGGTTCTGGCCGACGTCGAATAAGCGGTGGCATAGATGTGCCACAGGTCGTTGTAACGGACGACCGTCGGGTCTTTGACAGACACGATGGTATGCGTTTCATCGGAGATTGGACTGACCAGCACACCGGTGGATTTCCACTTGAGAGGCGTGTCGATGGGCAGTTTCGGAGCGTCAGCGCTTGCTGCTGACTCAGCCGCCAGGACCACAGAGGCGCTGCCGGCCAGCAATATCGAAACGGTAAGATAAGTAAGTACAGGTCTTTTCATCAGTTCACCTTTCACAGAAAAGAGTTTATAGGATAAAAAAATACGATTCATTAGTTTTCTCACTTCCCGGCGTCACCGACTCTCACGGTGAATCCCTTAAGAGGTTGGTCATTTGCGTCGAGGAACCGGGCGCAGAAGTCGGCGGCTCCGCTGCGGTTGACGATGGCACCGCGTATAACGTTTGGGCCCTTCTTCAGCGTCAGGCGTTTTGAGACGCCGTCGTCAACAATGGTCTGGCGGTCGCCGTAGATACCGATGACCTCCTTGCCGTTGACCCACCAGACGGAGGCCGAGTTGGAGCCGATAGCCAGACGCACGCCGGGCATCTCCTGCGGGCAATTGACGACCGTCACGGCCCAGAAAAGGGCGTTGTTGGCATTCTTGCCGAAAGTAGCGGCAAAGTAATAAAGATTGACGTTGTATTCGTTTGTGTCAACGGCATGCCATGTGAGTTCTGTGTCGTCAACAGTCACTTTGTCGCCGTCGTGCGGTATCACGGTGAGTTCATTGGGAAAATGCTCTGTCTTGACCGTCTCCTGGACGGCGTTCTGGGTGTCTCCGTTGGCGGTGATCGGCTCGAGAATGAGCCAATGCTGCACAAAACCGTCGGCATTGATACCTTTTTCGGTGGATTCGGCCGTGGTGACCTTGAGGGAGGGTGCCGGGCCGTTACCGGCGCAGCCGGCTACGACGGACATGGTCAAGAACAACAAACCGGCCAGGATGACGAGCGCCGGTATCTTCTGTATATTGCGGAGCGTAATCATAAGAGTTCCTTTGCTATATTTTCGGTTTCTGAATATAGTGTCCAATTTTCGATGGATTGTCAAGGCGTTTTGAAGAACCAGCGTTGTTTGTCGCCGGCGGGATCGAACTTGGCCAGTGTCGCAAAACTGCTGCCGACGGCCGAAAGAGTCAGCGATTCATTGGCAGTCGAAGCGAATTTGGGCATAATGCGCCAGGTATCGTCGGTGAGCTGGTCGAGACGCCAGAGCTGTTCGTGTCCGCCGGTAAAGGCAGGGAGGGCGACCAGTTCGCCGTCCTCGCCCACTGCAAGTGTACGGTCGGTGCCGGCGATGGTAATCTTGAAATATGGTGAGCCTGGGTAGCCGCCGGCGTCGGCAACAGGTGTGACAGTCCACTTCTGCTGGGCCTGACACATGTAGTTGGACATGCGGATATCGATATTGCCGGCAGGCCAGTTCACCAAAACCTGATTGACATCCTGCGGCGGAATCACACCACCTGTGCCGCCGAACATTCCTCTTCCGCCCCCGCGTCCGCCGCGTGCGGCACCAGTGTCTCCACCGCCGCGCGCCGCACCAAAACCTGCAGCGCCACGTCCGCCGGGTGCAGCTCCAAAGCCTCTTCTGCTGCGTCTGCCGCCAACCGGCACACCCTCAACAGCCAGCTCGAGTGCTGTGCCGGTGCGGACTGACTCGATTTGGTACGTGCCTTCCTTGAAGTTTTCGCCGCCTACAGGCCAGCCGTCCTTCCACAGCAATGGACGGATATCGACTACACTAGCGCCACCTCTGTCGAGATCGGCTTCCCAGTGCAACGAGAACTTCTGTACTCCGTCTCCCAAATCCATGAGGCCGAAATGGCCTGGGCCGATGACACGGCCACCGGAGCCGATGACCAGTTTGCCGCCGCCCTGCATCATATCGATGCCCATATTGTCAATGAAGGGGCCTGTTACTTTCCTGGAGCGACCCACGCGAATATTGTACCCGGAGTCGGCGCCACGGCAGCAGGAACCGTGTGTAGCCAACAAATAATACCAACCGTCGTGGTAAATCATTGTGGTCGCTTCGCAGTTTATCGCAACATTGTAATACTTATCATCGACGCGTAGGCCAGTTTCAGGATCGAGTTCAACCACGCGCGTATAGCCGAAATAGGAACCATAGGTTAGCCACAACTTACCGGTAGTGGGATCAAGAAAGACTCCCGGATCGATGGGATTCATGAAGTCGTCGTCACTTTCGTACCCGAAGAGATTCCTGCCGCCGTCCTGCCACCCATAGTCGGGGGAATTCGGATCGAGACTCTTGGTCCATATCATGGTACCGTGAGAAATATACTGGAAATACTTGTCGCCGATGTGAATAACGTCAGGGGCCGCTCCGGAACGCGGAGCTCTGGTACCTGTGCGCCATGTCCAGCCGTCGTCGGAGACCAAGGGGGTGCCACCGGTGCCGTAAGTATAGTACTTACCGTCGCACAGCATGATGGTGGAGGGGTCGTGAATTCGGACCTGCCCGTCAAGGGCGAACGTTGGCAAAGCCCAAATAGAGACAGATCCTATTAGAAACATTATAAGCCTGATAAAGCGGAATGACTTGGAATAATTGATTAGGTTCATGATAGGTCCTTCTAATTGTATTTTTGTCATTGTTTTACCGGAAATTCATAGATATTGACGCTAAAGGGAGCGAACGTCGGGCTCGTGGGGATGGCTTCCAGAGATTTTTCTTCGATCTTGACACCCGGTTCCTGACCGACGACTACGGTCGCAGTGAGGCTCTCCGGGGCCATAAAGCGCACGGTGCCTTTACCGGAGAGCTCGGCGCCGCGGATTTGGAGGCTTAGGGTTTGGGCGGATTCGGTCGGGTTGATGACAGCGACGGTGAGGGCCTTGCGGTCGGCCGTCCAGGCAGCAGCCACATCCAGAGGAAAAGTATCGCTGCCGGCGTGGACAACAGGTTGTTCGCCGCCGGGAGGATCTTTGGGCTTGGGCTGCGGGGAATTGCCCGAAACATCCACAGGAATTGTGCCATAGTAGTCACGGTAGAACTTAAAGAGCATGCCGACGGGATTGAGGACGGCCCGGCCGTCTGCGGCACTGTACGTGCTCGTGATAAAGGTCAATGAACCGAGCTGAAAGAGGTCGGAGTGGCGGAACATTTCGTGAAAATTCCAGGCGTAGGCCGGAACGACCTTGTAATTACCGCCGCCGCGACCGCCGCCGGCGTAGGCATATTCATCAAGCGCGATGGGGACCGGTTTGTTCTTCAGCGCGGGAATTCGGTCCAGGTATTCCTGATACTCTTCGTACTTGATGCGGATGTGATTCGCAGGACGCCGCATCCAATCCACGAGAGGTTCATTGGGATCATTGGGTACTTGCTTTGCCTGCGCGAGATCGAAGTGGGTGTTATAGTTGTAATAATGCTCGCTAATCATGTCCATGTTGTCGAGGCAATTGAGAAACATGGCACCAGTCCAATCAGCCGGCCCGAGGTAATCGGGAATCAGCTTGTCGCCTAATTTCAAGGACAGTTTGGAGCCGGTCATGGTATCGGGCATGGCGCCGTCGGCGATGAGGATGATGTTGGGATCGACTTTTCGCATGGCCTTGGCAAAGAGGTTGTGCTTGACCTGGTACTGTGCAAGGGACATATAGCCGTACTGCCAATCACCCCACATTTCGTTGCCGATGTTCCAGAACTTGACGCGATAAGGCTCGGGATGACCGTTGGCGGCTCGCATCGCGCCCATGCGGGTGGTGACTGGGGCGTTGGCGTACTCGACATATTCGGCGGCGGAACGGGCTTCGCCGAAGCCGGAGTTGACGGTTATATAGGGTTCGACATCCACGAGCCGGCACAGGGTCATGAATTCATCGGTGCCGACGTCGTTGGACTGCAGAGCGCTCCAGACGGGATCCCGGGTAGGTGGACGCTTATCGGGGTCGCCGATGGCGTCACGCCAGTCGTGGGCAGAGACGAAGTTGCCGCCGGGCCAGCGGTAAGCGCCGGAGTGAAGAGACTTGAGCACGGCGATGACCTCGGACCTCCAGCCCTCGACATTGTCGGCGGGCATCAGCGAGACGGCGCCGATGCGCAGGATGCCGGGCCCGGTGGCGGTGATTTCAAGCTGGGCGTCGGCGGCATCGGCCGGGGATTTGAAGTTAAGGGGGAACTTGGTATAGGCTGGGGTCGGCTTATCTATGGTAAGTGTCTGGCGGTCGGAGGCGCCGGTTCCCCACACGAGACTGACATAGACCCGGGCGCTCGCGTCGCCGGCGAGGACGATTCGGCCGGTGTAGGCCTTGTCCTGCATGAGGGCAAGACCCACCTGGCGAATGCCGCGAGACTCATTGGAGCTAAGTGCGATTGCAGGCGAGTGGTCGCCGACGTAGGCATTCCGGGTGTCCATCGTGACGGATTCGACCGGGCCAACGGGAATCCAGCGGCGAGGCGCGCCACCAAAGCGACCACGGCCGCCGCGGGAGCGTCCAGCCGGGGCTTCGTCCTGTGCAGTAATGGGGTTGTAGAACTTGCGGTCGTCGATCATTTCAGCCCACATGCTTCTGTACACGAGGCCCCCGGCGTGCTCGATGAACATGCCATATAGATTAGGATTGATGGGAGCATAAGTCTTGCCGGCATCGATGACAGCGTTGGCGGGCGTGGTTGTGGCAGCGGACACCGGCGCAGCAGCGTACAGGGCCCACACTCCGGCCGCCATGATAGCTGTGAAACAGATGAGGCGAATTATCAATTTTCGAGTGTTCATAGTGAAAACTCCTTCTAAAATATGATATTCATAGTGTAATGTCTCAATTGTCTCAGCGAGTGGTTATTGTCATTGGTAATTTCAGCCTGATGTCATCCGACGCCGCGCCGACGAGAATCTCATAGTCACCCGGTTCAACTACGTATTGCTTTTTCTCCGTGTCCCAGTAACGTAGGCGTTTGGCGGGAACTTCAATTGTGACTTCAGTTGATTCGCCGCTCTTCAGATGCACGCGGGTGAAACCGCAAAGCACAAGTTTCGGTTGCTCAACAGCGGAATTGACGTGGCGGTAATAGACCTGAGCGACATCGTCGCCGTCGTATTTACCGGAGTTTTTCACCATGAATGACACTTTCGCCGTGCCGTTGGCGGCAATCTTCTTCGACTCCAGCTTCCCGCTCTTGTAATCGAACACGGTGTAGCTCAAACCGTGTCCGAACGCGTAGAGCGGCTTGCCGTTAAAATACCGATAGGTGCGGTTGCTGAACGAATAGTCCGTGAAGTCCGGCAGGTCCGCCGTGGCTCGGTAGAAGGTCAACGGCAGATGGCCGGACGGGTTGACCTTGCCGAACAGGACCTCGGCCACGGCTTGTCCGCCTGACTGGCCGGGATACCATGCCTGCAGGATCGCGGGCAGGTTCTCAGACTCCCAGAGCAGTGCCATCGCAGAGCCGCTGCAATTGACCATGACCATGGGCTTGCCTGTTTCATGGAGCGCCTTGATGAGCGTCTGCTGGCACTCGGGCAGTTCGATCGAGCTACGATCGAATCCTTCGCCTTCCTGAGCGGGCGTGATGCCGCCGGCATAGATGATCAAGTCGGCCTTCTCTGCATGTTCGAGGGCTTCGGCCTTGAGTTCATCCAAGGGACGGTTCGTTGTGTTGTCCTGTTGACTCCACGCCGCCGTTCTGCGATTGGTGGTGTTGGGACTGCCCAGTGCGAATGTCACTTCGATATCCGATCCGGCCGACTTTTTGATACCGTCCAGAATGGAGATCGGATGCGAAGCGGACCCGTGGTAATTGCCTTCCAGCATGGACTTGCAATCGCCGTTGGGGCCGATGACTGCGATCCGTTTATACTTGGAGCGGTCCAAAGGAAGGATGCTGTCGTTCTTGAGCAGCACGAGGGATTGCCGCGCCACTTCCAGAGCCACGCGTCCGTGCTCGGGTGTGTCGTTGTCCTTGATGGTGTATTTCGAATAAGGGACTTTCTCGGCCGGATCGAACATGCCGAGCTTGAAACGGGTCCACAGGGTGTAATACAATGCCTGATCGATTTCCTTTTCGGTAACCAATCCTTGTTGGACCGACCGTACCAAGGCGTTATAATCTCCACCACAACAGAGATTGCATCCGGCCTTGACCGCGGCAGCAGCAGCCTCTTCCGGCGTTTTCAAGTAATGATGGCGACGCTGGCCCCAAATGTCGCGGATCGCGTCGCAGTCCGACACTACGTAACCTTCAAATCCCCATTGCTTGCGCAACAGATCGTCGAGCAGAAACGAGTCAGCACAACAGGGAACGCCATTGACCGCATTGTATGCACCCATGACGCCGGCCACCTTGCCCTCTCGCACCACGGCCTCGAATTGCGGCAGATACATCTCATACAGGTCGCGTTCCGACGGCTCTGCATTGAACCGATGCCGGTCTCGTTCCGGGCCGCTGTGGACCGCGTAGTGTTTCGCACACGCCATGGACAGGATATAGGTGGGATCGTCCCCCTGCATGCCCTTGACGAATTCGACGCTCATCACACCGCTGAGATAGGGGTCTTCGCCGTAGGTTTCCTGGCCGCGGCCCCAGCGAGGATCGCGGAAAATATTGACGTTCGGCGTCCAGAAGGTCAGGCCGGTCCACCATTTGGAGTCGCCGTTATGCTGGTTGGCGTAGTCGTTGTGCTTGGCGCGCCCTTCGATACCAACGACGGTTCCTTCCTGACGCATCAATGTAGGATTCCACGTGGATGCCATGCCGACAGGTTCCGGGAACACCGTGGCGATACCGTTATTGGCAACGCCATGCAGCGCTTCGTTCCAGTAGTTGTACGCCGGAATACCGAGACGGGCAATGGCGGGCGCGTCGTTACGCAACTGTGCGACTTTTTCCTCCAGCGACATCCGGCGGATCAGGTCTTCGGCACGCTTCCGTAACGGCTGGGCCGGGTCGCGCCAGATCGGCGGCTCATTGATTTCAGGTATGCGAGCCGCCGCGGCTGAAAAAGGTTCCGCCAACTCTGAAGCATTGAAAGTGAGAACCGATGCGCCTGAGGCGGTCTTCACCTCGAATGTATTGAATTTAGCGGTGTTCTTAACCGCCGCAAATGTAACTTTCAGCGGTCCCTTCATCGAGTCGTCTTCATGTTCGACCGTACTGGTGATATAACAAACTTTTTTTGGTCCGCCGGCGGTAGCAACGATGTCGAAATCCGTCGCCAGCATGACATCACCGGAAGTCACGTCAAACAGCCTCTCACCCGGCTCGCTCAGTAGCGTTTCCACTTCGCCGATAACGATGGTGTATCTGCCGGCAGGCAAATGCGAGATGCTGACGGTGAAATTCGTTCCGGTGATTTCTTCACGAAACGCCTCCGCATTGTCCGTAGCTCCCTGGATTGCGACTGATGCGTCGTCCTTGCGGTGCGTAAAATCACCGTTGAGGCTCACCTGGTGACTGCATGAATCGCAGACCTCCTCGGCCGCAAAGGTAACTGAAACCGAAAACAATTGACTCGCGACGGTCAGCAGGGATAGGATCGCCAGTGATACGAAAATACTTCTGGTGAATGGAATGGTTATTTGCTCTGTCGGGAACTTTAAGACGGCATTTATAAAATTGTATTTTTGCATGGGTTACTCCTTATGTAAATGTTAATTCATAGTATTGGAAGATACAGAGACTTTTTTGACGGCGAAAGCCATATAGGAGTGCGGCAGTACGGTTAATGTAAAGGAGGTGCGCGGCGGCGGGCCGGCCGGGCCGCGACCGCCAAATCCTCTCCGCCGTCCGAAACCGCGACCGGTTGACGGCGCGGGTGTGATGTCCTGGCCGGTAAGCAGATCGTGAATTTGCTCCGCGGTGCCTGCGACGGAGACCGTGACCTCCGCCGATGCAGGCAGGTAGTTCTGCACTATAAACGTGTTGTTGTCGTAACGGAACAAGGCAACCTGCGCAGGGGCAGTATCGATACGGATGGGCTCGGCAGAACCCACGGCGGCGCGGATCACCGACAGCGCGGTGGATGGGTAAGCATAGAGGTCGGCGGGATCGTTTGGGATGGTCAGGACGTAAAATTTACTCTTGGAGTAATCGCACGACAGGACAATGGGGTAGGTAGTGCCACCGGGGGAGATTCCCAGAGCATCGCCCCACGCGTCATGGGTTAGAATGTTGAAATACTTGATTTCGGGAATAAGGATATCGCGCTGAGCTTCGAAGGGATCAGGCTCGCCCTCACCCCTCGCCATGCCGCGACTGCCTCGGAACGGTGCGCCGGGGCCGCCGGCGAAGGTGAAACGCCGAACCGGCACAGTGACACCGGTAGCTTCGAGCTCACAGATGTCCTCAATGCCTTTGCCTTTCATGGCGCGCACGAAGCCGGACGTAACGCAGACAGCTTTGCCGGCCTCGAGCTGGCCCTGGATTTTTTGAATGATATCGGGATCGAATTTGGCCTGCTCTGTGAGAAGAACCATATTGGCATCGGCGGGGAAATACGGGAAGATGTCCATGGGCAGGCCGATCATGCCCAGATAATCGTGAAGGTACTCCTCGCCCGTGGCGTGATAAGGGGTGTAGGTCTTTATACCGCCGGGCTTGCCGACGTTGACCAGAATCTTATCGACCTGGCCGAGGGTGTAGGCGGCGATATCGGCGAAGGTAGGATTCTCATCGGGGCCGATGGTTTTCTGGACTTCAGCGAGGTTGAGGCTGGTGGGCTGGTCGGCCCAGGTACGGTTGGTCATGGCATTGGACCGAATGCGCCTAAGCATGCCCCCGTAGTGGAAGCAGCACATTTCGGGACAGCGGGCAAACACAGTATTCAGTAGCTGTTCGCAGTAGCGATCAATCGGGTTGGCACCGCCTTGGTCAACCCAGCCGCCTTTATTGACGCCGGGCTTGAGATTATCCATGAAGCGCATGATATCGTAGCTGAGGTACGGTTGGTGGTGCTGTTCCTGCCCGAACCAAAGACGGGATTCCGTTCCGGCGAACATGCCGTCGGCGATTAGCGGGACTTTTTCTGTGTCATTGCCCATGCCGGCATATTGGTCGTACCAGTTGGCCATCTTGATGATGATTTTGCAATTGGGATTGACCGCCTTTGCCGGCTTGACAATTAGGTTCTCCGTGACTTCGCGCATGGTCTCAAGGCGGTATTGTGTCCAGGATTTGTTCCCCTTGGCCTTAATGTCGTAGTCGGTCTTTCGGTTGAAGAAGTAGTAATCGTCGAGCAGGATTTCGTCGAAATGTCGGGCGGCCATTTCCACGGCCTTTTGGGCGAATTCGCGGTTTTCCGGGTCAGCGTAGTCGAAGCTCTGAAAACCGTAACTTTCGCTAACGCTGTAGGCCAGGCCGCCGCAGACCTCTACGCCCTGGTCTTCGAAAAACTTCTTGAGCTCCTCCAGGCCGGCTTCATCCACGAGCCTGTGGTTGCGCATAATCTCGAGATAGATTTTGTCGATCTTGAGGTTGCGCGTCAGGGCGGACCAGGACTCGGCGGGGTCGGGATTACCGTTCATCAGACCCTGCACGGTACTCTGAATCGCGTAGGTAGAGACGGTGAAGCTTTTGTAATGACCTTCGGCCCAGGCAGGGGCAGCCAACGTCCCGAATGCCAGTAAAACTGCCAGCCCTTGCACGTATTTTTTCATGATATCACCTTTCAAGTAAAATTGATCATCCCTTAAGAGTAATCTTGAACACGATGGCGATGTCGCTGGGTTGATTCTGCGGTGTTTCGATCATCAAGGCGTCGTCTGTTTGCGACCACTTGAGTTTCACTTCGCTACCGAGCATCGTGATTTCGGAAATCGGTTTCTCCAGCAACTGCGCATCCTTGCCCAGGGATTTGATGCACACTGCAGTTTGGGGTGAGCCCATAATGATAGCGTAAAGCGTTTCGCCTTTCGTCGTGAACCGCACGTCTTCGGTGGTAAACGGCTTTCCCCTGCCTTCGTTAAAGCCCTGGGCTCTGATCGGTTTGGCGCTGGCCATCTGCGGGCCTTCACCAAACACCTTCCACGGTCGCGTGCCGTGAATGGCCTCCTTGTTCACCTGCATCCACTTGGCGATGCCCTCGACTATCGCAATTTCATCCGAATCAGGCGTGCCGTCCCCTTTGAGCGGCACGCTGAGCAGGAGGTTGCCGTTCTTGCTGACGACATCTATCAGCATGTGTACCACCGTCTTCGCGCTCTTGTAGCGATGACGGTCGAAGATGCCCTGGTCGTAATGCCAACTGCCGATGCATGTGCACGTCTGCCAGGGGTAAGGCTCGATCTGGTTGCTGCTGCCGCGCTCGATGTCCCACGCCATACACTTGCGTTGTTCGGCGTTGAGAACCTTTCCGAACAACACGCCGTTGTCTCCGTTCCACTTGTTGTTGCTGTTGTAAAAGTGCGCCGCAATCTTCAATCCCGCGTCGCTCACCGGCCAGAGCGGCAGGGCCGTGTCGTCAAAGTAGATCAGATCGGGTCGGTATTTGTTGATGAGGTCCATCGTGCGGTTGTAAAACTTTTCGCAATACGCTTGGTCGGGCGGTGTCACGCCATTACCCCAGTTCCAGCGGGAATGGATGGTGCCGAGGTTTTGAAAATTCGGGCTTGGTGTGTGATTTTGTGCGTAAAGATCCTGCGGATCGTATCCTTCCCACCATGTCCCTCTGCCGTCGGCCTTGGTGAGTTTGCCGTCATAAGGTACGCCGGCGAGCGGGCCATTCTTGTCTGCGCCTTGTGCCGTTTCATACCAGCTCCACGCGTGGGCGGCATGAACGCTGACGCCGAACTTCATTCCATACTTGCGTGCCGCTTTCGCCCAGCCCCCGATTAAATCCTTCTTTGGGCCGAGGTTAACGGAGTTCCACGGTTGATATTTGCTGTTGTAGTTGTCGAAGTTGTCATGATGGTTGGCAAGCGCAAAGAAGTATTGCGCGCCGGCACGTTTGTAGAGTTCGAGCAGCTTATCCGGATTCCATTTCTCCGCCTTCCATGCGTGGATGACATCCTTGAAGCCATAGGTGGAAGGATGACCATAACGGGCAAGGTGATCGTTATAGCGCCCATTGCCCTCGCTATACATTTCGCGCGCATACCAATCCCCGCGCTCCGGCTGGCATTGCGGCCCCCAGTGCGCCCAGATTCCAAATTTCGCGTCGCGAAACCACTCGGGTACTTGATATTGTTTCAACGATTCCCATGTTGGTTGGAATTTCCCGTCCGCCACTGGTTCTGCGCTCGTGTCTACGATGACAGTTGGTGTTGCAATGGTGGGAATTTGCGCCACCGCGACGGAAGCGGTGACGACGGCCATATCGAACACGGCGAAGAGGATATTGGACATGCTAATGTTCTTCAATCTGTTCACAATTCTAAAAGATGTCTTCATGGGCTTGGCCTCAGTGAGTTAGGTGGAATTGTTTTTCATTCGACTACCTTCCATTTAAAACAGGCACCACCTTTTCGGGCCGGGTTGGGTCCTGTGGCTGTTGCGGTCACCGGTCCCGGCTCGTTGGGCTTGGTTGCCAGATAACGATGGTTTGTGAGCGACATCAGCATGCTATCGCCGCGCATCAGGTTGACCCATTGGAAGGATTCCGCATCGCCGGGTTTGGCATTGCCAAGGTCCTTCAGGGTCGCTTTTTCGTTGTCAACCGAGACAAACTTGCCGTTGGAGGCTTTGAGCGCCACGCGGCCTTTGTCAAGATCGATAACCTGGAATTTGGCATTGACAGGAATCGTTTCGGCGGCTGGAATATTAACCAGAGTCGAATTTTCGAGATTAGCGGACAGGAAGCTGCCGTCGGCGCCGCTGGTCAGAACGATGGTCTTGCCCATGGGGATCTCACGTTCGATACCCCGCGCCCGCGGCTCCTCGACCGTGTAGTTATCAAAGTCGGCATAGCCGCCGGGCTGTCCTGATGTGTTATAGTGGAACAGAGCGGGGCGAACACCCTGGAAAGTCGTCAACTGAAAGGTCATCGTGAAGGGATTGCCCAGAGGCGTGAATTCCCTGCCGTCGGCACTCCAACTGAAAACGGCCTGGTCGTTGTCAAAGTTGCAGTGAACGCGCAGCCAGAGGTGCGACGGAGGGGTGTCCGGGCTAATAGTGGGGGGATTGGCCGGGGCAGCGGCGGCGCCTCGGCGTCCGCGGCCTCTATTGGGGCTGTTGTACATCTGCAGCGTCGTGCCTTCGGCGGATTTCACCACGCCGATCCAGGTATAGGGCGAACTCAACAGCGCAAGACCCGCCGTATCTGACGCGACCATGCCAGAGGTGTCCAGCTCGACGGTCATGATGGACTCGGGTGCCGGCGGCCGCTGACAGAGGCTGTTGCGGGCGGCATAGAAGTTTTCAGCCGGCAGGGAATGCAGGCGAAGCACCCCGGGTTTCTCGGTGAGAGACCACTTACTGTCATCGGGGACATGGTTCCACTGCCATTCGGGATTGAGCTTGCCGCTGTCGAAGTTGTCGTCGTGAACGAATGCCGGTTTGGGATTTTGAGTATAACCGGTGTCGGGCTTAATCCATGTATTAGGTGCTTTACGGAGATTGCCCGGCAGGCCGATGATCGGGAAACCGTTGTCCCAGGTGATAGGGACCAGGGCGACCATGCGGCCGGCGCTGCCATGGTCCGACATGATGATGCTCCACCACTCGCCTGAGGGGGTATCGCACATGCCGCCCTGGTGCAGAGTCAAGCCGCGGTCACGGACAGTAGCGCGATCGATTGCCACAGTGGTGATGCCGAGCGATTCACCCCGGACCATGCGTTCGACCGTCCACGGACCGTCGATCGAATCGGCGCGGGCCACCATCTGATCAGTGGTAGCACCGGGGATTGCGGAAACGTCGTAATATTTGCCATTGATCTTGTACAGGTGGTGGCCTTCGCCCATGCGGGCATCCAACTCGTGGCGGACGCCTGGGACGAAGGACTTGAGGTCAGGTGCGATCTCTTCGATAGGATAGGGGCTGCGGTTGCCGGAGATGATGTAAATCTTGCCGTCGTCATCGAAGAGGACCGAAAGGTCGTGCCTTCCAGGCAATTGGTTGCGCTCCCAAGGACCTTTAATCGACTTAGAGCGGAAGACCTGAAGGCCGACGCCGTTGACATTGGAAAAGACATAGAACATGCCGTTGTGATAGCGGAGGCAGGGCGCCCAAATCCCCCGGCCGTAGTTGCCTCTGCCATCTTCCAGGCGGAAAGCCGGACCGAGATCGAGCTTATCCGTGCAGTAACCGGCCAGTTCCCAGTTCACCAGGTCCTTGGATTGCATCAACTGAACGGCGGGATTCATGTGCATGGTGGTGCCGGCGAGGTAGTACGTGTCGCCAACGCGGATGACGTCGGGATCCTCGAATTCCTCGTAGAATAAGGGATTAGAATAAGTACCGTTGCCGTTGTCGGCGGTCCAATGTTTTGCCGGGTCGGCAGAGGTCCCGGAAGAAGCCGGCGCCGCGGCTGTAGTAATGCAGCTGGCCAGCGAAACTAAACTCACAAGCCAAAGAAGAAATGTAAAGCTTTTCATAACAGTACTCCTTATAATTGATTATGTTTCGGCATAACAAGTTTACCATATATCTATGCCGATGACCACTGCTCAAGGTGGCGAAGTGCCATCGTAGAGACCGAACGATACTAACGTCTTCGCCCCAGAGGGTTGTACATGTCTGGTTCTCCTCAAATCGTTATTATGGGCTTTCGTCATTAGACTCCATCCCATTGAGCGCTCTGGCCTTTAGCCAGATTCAGGTCGTGCGTGACGGCGCCGTAGCGAAGTCGGCAGGAACCGCCTGCGAGCGAACGCACGGTTACATTAACGAGCTTACCGTCCTTCCACTGGATGTCCAGCTCGAAGCCACCACGGGCACGAAGCCCCTTGACGGAGCCATTCGGCCATGCTTTTGGCAAGGCCGGCAGCAACTCAATCTCGCCCGCACAGCTTTGAAGGAACATCTCAGCAATGCCGGAAACACCACCGAAGTTGCCGTCGATCTGGAACGGCGGATGCGCGTCGAACATATTCGGGTAGGTCCGCTCGGGCCGCAGAAGCATTGTGAGAATCTTGTAGGCGTGTTCACCGTCATGCAGACGCGCCCAGAGATTCAGACGCCATCCGATGCCCCAGCCGGTGGCCTCGTCGCCTCGAATCTCCAGGCTCTTGCGTACCGCGGCCGCCAGATCGGGTGTGGTCCGCACGTGAATCTGGTCGCTCGGATACAGACCGTAGAGGTGCGAGACATGTCGGTGATGAATCTCCCGAACCTTCATGTCCCAATCCTCCAGCCATTCCTGTAGCTGGCCGGCGCTGCCGATTTGATTTGGGGCCAGGCGCTGACGCGTCGCGTCCGCCTGTTTTCGGAAATCCTCATCGACGCCCAGAATTTCCGCCGCACGAATACAGTTGGTGAACAAATCGCGAAGGATTTGCATGTCCATCGTGGGTCCCGCGCAGACGCTAGTACCGAACGGATGGCTGTTTTCGGGCGATAGCGACGGGCACGTCACGAGCCATTTGTGGTTGGGATCTTCGATTAGTGTGTCGAAGAAGAACTGCGCGGCTCCCTTCATGGCCGGATAGACTTTGGCCAGATATTCCCTGTCGCGGGAATAATCATAATGGTCCCACAGGTGCAGACACAACCAGGCGCCGCCCGTCGGCCACATGCCCCACTGGGGGCCGTCGATCGGTGCGGAGGCCCGCCACAGGTCGGTATTGTGATGAGTGACCCAGCCGCCGGCGCCGTAGCAGACTTTAGCCGTCCGCGCTCCGGTATCGGTAAGATCCATCACCATCGCTACCAGCGGCTCAACACACTCGCCCAGGTTCGTCGGCTCGGCGGGCCAGTAGTTCATCTCGGTATTGATATTGATTGTGTACTTGCTTTGCCAGGGCGGACTCATGCTGTCATTCCAAATGCCCTGGAGGTTCGCCGGCTGAGAGCCCGGCCGCGAACTGCTGATCAGCAGATACCGGCCGAACTGGAAATAGAGAGCTGCCAGTTGTAGATCTTTTTCCTTATTGGGATCGCGGATTCGCTCGTCCGTCGGGCGACCGGCGGCAGCCGTCGTGCCGAGGTCCAGCGTGACTCGTCGGAACAGCGTCTGATGCGCAGTCGTATGGTCCTTGAGCAGCGCCTCGAAAGATTTCTTACTTGCCTTGGCTATTGTTTCTTTGGTCAGCGCTTCGGGATCGCCGGTCACGTCTTTGTAGCTTTTGTAGCTGGTCGCCGCTGCGATCAGGAGCAAGGCGGAATCCGCATCAGTGACGGTGATCTGACCGTCGCCCGGCACGACCTTTCCGCCTGCAATGGCAATGGCCACACGTGCCTGATATTTGAGGGCGCCGGCAATACCCCGGGAGCCTCCATTGACGCCCTGCATGACCAGAGTATTGGCAGACTCGACTGTCACGGACGCTTTCTGCTGTGTTTTCATATCGGCGGTAAACGTGACCTTGCCGGGTTTGTCCGCTTTCAGGCGAATTACAATGACCTGATCCACGGGGCTGGAGAAGACTTCTCGCGTGTAGCGCACTGCATCGATCGTGTATTCGACGGTGGCCACGGCCGTATCCAGGTTTAGGTCTCGTCGATAATTCGTCACCCCGTTAGCATCCGGAAAGGTCAGCAGCAGGTCCCCCACGCACTGATAAGGCATTTGGGCCAGGGGCTTGGCCATCATCTTCTGGCTGATCAAACGGCTCGCTTGCCGGTATTGGCCGGAGAAGATCATTTCCCTTACCTGCGGCAATGCCCCCAGTGCCTCGGAATTCGCCGGGTCGTACGGTCCACCGGCCCAGAGCGTATCTTCATTCAATTGAATCCGCTCCTGCGTAACCCCACCGAAGACCATCGCACCGAGCCGGCCGTTGCCCACTGCCAGGGCCTCGACCCACCGGCTGGCCGGCTGGCGGTACCACAGACTCAGCGGTTCCGCAGGCGGCTGCGCCATAGTTATACTGCAGGATAGGATCAAAATCAACGTCTGGAGTGTAGGATGTTTGCTGATCATGTTATGAACCTTTCAAGAATAGTACTCTTATTTGCTTCCACAACCTCGATTAAAATGCTCTTGTTACTAAATATTCAAAAAACACGCCGGTCCACTGAAGCTTTACCCAATCGATAAATGCACAGCCTTGTCCTGTCATGGAGTAGCCTCTTTCTGGACTGTGGCTGCCGGCTCTAAAAAAGGATCGCCGAATAAGATCCAGGAATAGTCTGCGCGTCCGGAGCAGGTGGTGACCAGCGTCAGGAATCTTGTCTGGACGGGGATCGGTACGTCCACCTTCTCAACAACGCTCTGCCCTGTAGGATAACGCAGGTGAAGACAAACGACGCCATCCAGAAGAATCCAAACATCAGCGGAGCTGAACTGAGGTTGAGGCAGGTTTTTTGGGATGCCGCAGACGGCAGTAAACCGGTCAATATGGATATTCGGATTGTCCTGCCGAATCCGGTCCAGGTCGAAGGTGATGCCTGCATTTGGATGGAGGTTCATGGCCGGATGTCTGGACGTGCCAAAACGGACGCCATTGAGCCGCGCTGTGCAGATTTGGTGACTTAGAAGGTCAAAGAACTTGCCACTGTCGGCTGGGCCACCATAGTAACTTCCCACCGTCCGCGGACATTCGGAAAAGGTCAATCCGGTAGAGCTGATCACGACCGGGCCCAGGAACCCATTGGGAACGAAAACGCCGTTAATGTTGCGGAACTGCGGCGTTAGCAGGAACTCGCTTTGCCGGGTCTTCCGAATATTAGTAGCGGGACTATTATATGCTTGGCCGGTCCCCAAGTCGATACCCCGATCCAGCTTGCCTGTACCGCGACCGTTGCCTCCGCCCACGATATCCGCCAGGTTCAGCCGTCCCGAGGGGCCGGCGTGGTGGCTGGATGTTGGCAATTGAAGGACGAAAAGATCCGCGCGAGCAACCAGCCCGCCTTGAATGGTTCGTCCCGTTGCGTCAACTACCGTGGCCTGTCCTTCATTCACAACCAGCGATGTCGGCCGACCCGATCTTTTCGGATCGAGGGCTATGCTGATACGACCTTTCAGAATATGGGCCTCGGTGCTTCTGTCGGAATGTGCGATTACCCCAAATTCCGTGCCCAAGTCCGTGATCAGGGCCGTGAGTGTTCGCACTCGGAAATCCTTTGCCTGCGAAGAGACCACAACAATTCTGCCGTTTCTCAGGGTCACTTCACCAACGCTCGTCAATCTTATCTGACAAGGCGCTTCGAGCAGTAGACTCGTTCCCTGGTCCAGTTCCATCATTGCCACACCCTCGCGCAAGTCATAAGGACCTACGTAAAGTGGTTCACCGGGACGCGGACGAGATCCTTGCCATTGAGCCTCATAAGTGCCGAGAAGTCTGCCGATTGCCGGGCCTTGAGCCTTATGCCGGAATAAGCTCAGAAATGTGAGTATCAAAATTCCAAGTATCAGGGTCGCTGCAATCGAATAGAGGTGTCGCACAATGCGTTTGGAACCGCCCTGACTTCCGTCGCCCGAGAGCGCCTGGATCAGATCCGACTCAGACAATTCCCCGGTCACCTGACTGGAGCGCCGGATCACGGCACAGACCAGCATACTATCAACATAGTAATCCCGCACTCGGGGATCCTCACGTATCGCCTTCTGAAGACGCTCCATCTCTTCAGGCTGAATCTGATCGTCCAGCAGACGCTGCAAGAGCTCATCCATGTCCGGGAAAGGAGGCCTGCTCATATCAGATAGCTCCTTTCTGCCAATGCCCTTCGCATACATCTAAGCAGCACACTGTTTATTTGGCCGAGAATATGATAGATGTGACGGCGCGATAGCTTCAGGTATGAGGCGATCTTCTCCACCGAGATACTGCGCTCGTAGCGCATCTTGATGATCCGCTTGGCCCGATCGTCCAAAAGGGCCAGACATTTATGCAGGGCTTCAATACGCGCGGCCGCTTCGTCCTGAATAGTAGGCATGTAGCCTATCAGCGCCTCAAACAACGAGTCCTCCATTGAAACTTGCTTATTGCGGGCCAGATTTCGGCGGTAATCCAGAATCTGAAAGCGCATGATTTGGACGCCCCAGGCTGCGAAGTTCGTCCCAAGCCGGAACTGATCAAACTTCTGCCACATCACGATCATCCCATCCTGGAACAGATCGTCAGCGTCGTGCACGTGGGGCACCAATGTGAGAATATAGGCGTATATTTCCTGCTGGTGTCGTACAAAGAGCTTCAGGAATTCCAAAGTGCGCTTATCCTGATCCATATCAAATCCATGTTATTTTGGTTACTTTCATCTATTTTACCGGTAGAAACAGCGAAGTGAGATATGAAAAATGCAAAAAAAGTGAAAAGACCATACTCACAGCCCCCATCAACAGTTAGGATATATGTGGCATGAATTTTATGCCGGATTCTTCAGATTGGTTGGTTCAGTTAAAGTCTCGGCCGGTTGAAAAGTCTTTGGGAGGTGGTTTGTTCGAATCATAACTTTTAAGCGTCATGAAGCGGTTTCCGATAGCTTCCCTTGGGATTTTTCCTGTTTTAGAGGCTGAATTGCACCGAATAACGTGTAATTTTTTAAAAAACTCATATTTTTATTCCAATTTAATGGGCTTTAACGAGAATATCCATAGAAGATGAAATTCTCACGTGAGGCAAATAAATGAACAAACAAGGTCAGCACACCGGCGGTAGCAATGAGCCTTGCCTGGGAAGAAAACATGGATTTCCAGACGGCTGCAGGTTACTGTACAAAAATCCTTAAAAAACTCATACCGGTAAGAAAAAGCGGCGTTATAAATATCAATGTCCCGCTATTATCAAAAGGCCGGCCGAAAGGCATCCAGGTTGTTCCCCAATCCAGTAAAGGCTTCGACGAGTACTATATACAACAAGAAAACGAACAAGGGCAAACAGTTTTCCAATTAACCGGAAGGGAACATTTAACCGACCATGCACCTGTCGATACCAGGTCGTTAGAAGAAGGTTTTATTACGATAACGGTCCTTACTCCGGATATGACTAATAAAAGAAAGACCGACAACTTAAAGACCAAATTTAAAGATTTTGTCCTATAAATCGTTGATTTTTTCCGACTTATTCGATAGAATATTTAATGACTCCATCGAAAAATACTGATAACTGACGAATGATTTTACATATTTTGACAGGAAGTATTATTTTTGGCATTATGACTATCCCCTTATATCCTGAGAAATAAGGATTGGTATCCTAAAGGAAATAAAAAATGAAGCAAAAAGCTTTTACCTTAATTGAGTTACTGGTCGTTATTGCCATTATAGCTCTCCTGATGGGTATTCTGATGCCTGCCTTACAGAAAGTCAGGGACCAGGCCAAACGAACGCACTGCGTAGCCAACGTAAGAACTTTGTCCCTTGGGTGGACGATGTATATAGATGAAAACGATAACAAAATGCCCGGAGCAATGATTAATGGTGATGCCGACGCCTGGGTTAAGGAACCACCCAATAATGCAACTTTGGAGCAGAAATTACAGACTATTCGAGAAGGTGTCCTTTTTCCTTATGTGGGTAAAACGGTAGAAGTTTATCGCTGCCCCGCGGATATAAGACTAAAGGATCCCCGACAGGGTGCATATCGCAGTTTTTCCATTGCCAACGGTGCAAATGGGGAAACCTGGCCGGGAACTCATGTTCCGGCAAGAAGATATTCAGAAATAAGAAATCCTGCTTCGAAATACTTGTTTATCGAGGATCTCGATCCGCGAGGCAGCAACGTCGGCTCCTGGCAAATGCATTTTGGCCCGCCAAGATTCATAGACCCTGTCGCAATGTGGCACAAAGAACAAACCACACTTGGATTTGCAGATGGTCACTCAGATATGCACAGGTGGGTAGATCCGACATTCATCGAATGGTGTGAAGGGGGGATGTATAATCCTACGGCTTTTAGTTTTGACCTGACTCCTCCCGACGACGAACAGACAGACATCACTTTTTTAGCCAGGGGTTTTCCATGCAAGTCCCATGATTAGGCCCTGACTCTTAATACCCGAACGATAAAATATGAACAAGCAGCATGTGTAATAACCGACCGGATTTTCACAATATCGCTTTTTTTATAATTAGCTTAAAAAAAACCTAAAGATGCTGGACATTTTCGATCAACCCTGGACCCTGATAGGAGTGGCTGTTCTGGTCTTTTTTGGCGTTTTGACATATCGCAGTATCTTTCCCGAAAAAAAATCCCGGTTACAATGGCTGCTGCCGCTATTTGTTATAGCAGCGGCTTTCGGCACAGATTATATTGTGCAAACCGACCTCGAAAAAATCTATGCTGTTATCAATACCGGCATGAAAGCCGTCACAAACGAAGATTACCAAACCATCGAAACTATTATTTCAGAAAATTACAGTGACTCATATCATAATTCGAAAGAATCTCTGATGGCCGACTGCAGGCGTCAGCTATCACAGAATTCTGTTGAAAAAATCAAAAAAACAGGCCAATTGATAAACATATCCGTACCCAATGCAAAAGCGGCGGTTTTTATAATTATGACATTCGATAAGGATAGTTACGTTTCTCAAAATTTCGTATCGTTTCTCCAGATGAAAGTAGATATCTACTTACAAAAACAGACCCACAATGAATGGCTGATAAACCGTGTTGAAATTCGCGAAATAAACCGACAATCAACCGGCTGGAACCAAATAAGATAAGCCGGATTCAAGAAGGAAATTCCCTCCCGCCGTTGAGAAAATATATAGTCCGTTAATTCCAGCATCTCCTGTAAATCAAGTCAATAAGAAGAGTATTTGATTGTAACCTTATCTTTTATTATCCGGATATTCGAATTATTCGGAACCGGCTTTAGGAATTTACATTTATAAATAATCCCTAATGCAACAATTTCCGAAAGTCGCTATATGAATTGGTCGATAGGAGGAGGGTGAAGCTTCTATCAACCTCCTGATTAAATAATTGGTGATTATGTTCACAAAGCTGAAAAAAAACAAATTACTCTTAAAACCCGCACTTTATACCGTTCGCTGGTATCCCAGCAACAGAAGCTGTATAAATCCGGGTAACCGAAGGATAAAATCCCAACAAATGCCGCCCCTAATGGTACGTAAGGCTGAATGGCGCCGATAAAGTTCGGTAATATCAATCTGCGTATTCCTGTTTCACGTTTTTTCTGTTTTGATTCACAAAAAAGTGACATTCAGTAAAAAAGGGCCTATAATACGGATTCAAGTTAATTCTTGCGCTTTACTCTAAAAGAGTCACGACCGTGAGGGTGTGATAAATGGCCATAATATCATGAATCGCCAAAATACAAAGCGCACTTACTAAGTTGAATTGGTATACTCTATGAATTAGCATAGCCCCTAACGCGTTATGCGAGTTTCAATTTATCAATAATCCAAGTTTCAAAGGATCATTACCGAGTTTGATGTTCAGAAATACACGAACGGCATGAGAAAGTATTTTATGTATAATCCTGTTCAGTGAGTGCCACAAATCCCTGACAAACGTCCTTTTTATGTGAAACCGTTGCTCCAGTTGGCCGACAACCATCTCCACAAGCCTGTGTTTAATTTAATAGTTGCTAAAGAAAAAGCTAATTATCATTCCCGGTGGATTCAAAGATTTTCACGTTGTTCTTTCCTGCCTGCTTCGCTGCATAAAGAGCCTGATCAGACTTGCTTGTAATATCTTCGGGAGTACTATCTGCATCATATTGAGATAATCCCACACTGATAGAGAGATTAATCTGCTCTTTATTCCAGTTCGTCGGAGAATTCGCAACCGCCTCAACCATACGACGTGCTACAACAGAAGCTCCTTCGAGAGACGTATTAAGTAATATAATGGCAAATTCATCTCCCCCATATCTCGCTGCGGTATCAATTTGCCTGATGCATTCTTTTATCCTTTTGCTAATCTCACGGAGAGCCTTATCCCCCGCCCGATGTCCATATACATCGTTGATCGCCTTGAGATTGTCAACATCGACCATAATAAGAGAGATTTTTCCGCCATATCGTCGTGAACGCCATAATTCCTTTTCAAGGATTTCGTAAAATGTCTTGTGATTCACCAGGCCGGTTAAACCATCTTTCGTAGCCTGACGTTGTATCTTCTCGAACAGTTTTACATTGCCGATGGATGCTCCTACAAGCTGGCTAAACAGTTCTATAAGCGCAATATCGGCCGAATCAAAATGTTCACCTTCGATCTTGTCGGCCAAATTGAGCACCCCGACAACTCTGTCCTGGCAAATAAGAGGAACTATTGCACAATTATTGGTCCTATAATTTTTCGAAAAGACTCGCTGCGATTTTCTGATAATCGGCTTTTTATGAGTTTCTATATTCCCCACCAATATCAGTTCCTTACTCCTTACGGCCATCACCATTAATGGTGTGGGAGTCTGATTTAACGATACAATCTTGTTTATAAGAAATGGATGATTATGCTTATAAAGGTGTAAAATTTTATTTTTTTCGTCGAGTATATACAGCGACGCATATCTCACGCATACCAATTTAGGGATACTTTCGATGCAAACATGTGCAATTCGGTCGATATCAAGACAGTTGATCTGACGAGCCAGAGGAGTTACTTGTTCAAGAAGAGAAAGACTTCTATCCGGCTTTTTGGCCGTGCTATGAGAATTCTTATCGGTCCGATTCATAGCTTAAATATAAAATCCTGGTCTATTAAAATTATCTTGTGTAACACAACAATATTATTCATCTTTGTATCGGATATTTTTCAAGGCCCATTCGGGAAAAAGTTGCGAACCAATATTAAAAGAAGAAGTTCCTCCTGCCTAATTTGGGCTTTTATTCGTGAATCCACGCCCTTTAACAACCGGTATTATTCAGGGTAACCGGCTATAACTGTCCGCATCAGGTGGATGACTTTATCTACGGATTAAAATCCGTTGTATTACGGTAGAAAAGTGTGAATTCCCTATGTGCAGAGCCTATAGCACCCGCTTCCACCTTACGAGCTTCGCTTGATACCCATTAGGTCAAGTTCCCATTCACACACGGGTAAAGCCCGCTGTACTCTGCCCTTCGGGTTTTTAGAAAGCTCTAACCTTCCTTAATTTCAAATGCAGCAATCCGTTGTATTCATAACCTAAAAGACCGGAAAGAAGCCGAATAGAAAAGTTTTTTGTTTTTTTTACAAAAAAAAGTTGACGATTAAAAAAATATGTTTTACATTTTACAAAATGTATTATTTAATACCGGCGTTGATGACCTGTTATTGCCTTTGATTTGAAATAAATTAATGATTGATTGACACGGTAACTTTCCTGAACTGTTAATCAATTACCTGAGGTTGTTAAGGATGTTGTTTTGTGAGTTTGCTATTTAATATCCCGGATATAATTAAATGTGTCTCAAAGAATCAGTTTATAAGCAGATTTAGTCCGAAAAAATCCATTGCAAATGAAAACAAAAGTTAAGAGTGACACTTTGAAAATTCCTGCCAAGCTTTATCGAATCGGCGAATTAGTAACCTACACCCCCTTCTCAAGACAGACCATTCACAACTATACGATAATGGGACTTATCCAGGAGGTGAGCTGGACCGACGGAGGTCACCGTTTATACGATGAATCCGTATTTGAAAGACTATCAAAAATCATACAGCTCAGGAAAACAAAGACTCTTTCGGAAATAAGAGAAATCTTAACCGTTGAAAAACGATATGAGTCATAAGTCGTTAAAAAACAAGGATACGAGCTAATAATTATCCGGCAAAAAACAAAAGACAGGAATGATTTTAATTCCTGCCATTCCATTTTTGCCATACCGTAATATTTTAATAAAGAAACGAAAGGATCAAGGATGATATATTTACTTTCGTTATTTAAAGTCGTCTTCCGTCCCTTAACCCCATCTTTATCGATAGCTTGGAAATGTCCCCGGCCGAGCAGACTGCCATAAAATGCCTGAACAAGGAAGGATCGTTTATGAATCTTACATCACTGATAACAGACAATATTTCCGAAATATTGATTAAGATAATCGAATTTACGCAGGCTCGGCAGAAAATTCTCGCCCAAAACATTATTAACCTTCACATGCCGGGATTCGTTCCCAAAGAGCTTGGAGTGGATGAGTTCTCTCATCTGCTCAATCATGCCATCGATGAGCATATCCGCACTCAGCGCCTCGTCTTTTATGACACTGAAAATGTCAAATTCGGTCCCTGCGGGGATCTCGAAGTTAAACCGTATGCCGATGAAACCAGCAAAATGCTCCTCGATGAAAACCAAGGTGAATATATAGAACACCAGATCAATAAGCTTTGGGAAAATTCACTGAACCAGAAATTCGCTGCCGAATTACTCAGGCAAAACCAGGAAGCGATTTCAAATTATTATTAACAACGGAATTTGTTTTTTTCACTGAATTATGTTGAAGATTTTTAAAGTTATCGGCTCAAGAGTCGATAAAAGAATTGGGGAAACTTGTTGGAATCATAAAACATGGATTATCCCTGAGGGGAATTCCTTTATCATGGAGGAAAACTGTGAAGACCGAGCAAGAACTCAATATCGACCAGGTATGGGAGCAATTCTTCAAAACCCACGACGAAAAATCCAGAAATCTGCTCATGGAACACTACAGAAATCTGGTAAGATACTGCGCCGAGCGGCTGCATAGTAAGTTACCTGATAAAGTTGAGCTGGACGACCTCATCAGTGCGGGTATTTTCGGACTCATGGATGCGATCGATGCCTTCGATCCCGGCAGGGGTGTAAAGTTCGAGACATACTGCTCACCCAGAATAAGAGGCTCAATACTCGACGAGCTTCGCAGTATGGACTGGGTGCCGCGATTGGTCAGAGCCAGAGCGCACCAGCTCTCAAGGGCAACACATTCACTTGAAACACATCTCGGTCGAAAACCTACTGAAAAGGAAATCGCCGAAGAGCTGGAAATGAATATGGATGAATTCAGCAGGCTCCAGCGGGATGCAAATGCAACCAGTCTTGTTTCGCTAACCACAAAATATAACGAGGGCGATAACGAAAAGGATATCCGTGAAATAGATGTTATAAAAGATGAAAGAAGTAAAAATCCCGTGATTGAAGCCCAAAAGCGTGATCTCAAGAACCTCCTAACTAAGGGATTGACCCGGGCTGAGCGCCTTATCATTGTTTTATACTACTATGAGGAAATGACGATGAAGGAAATCGGCGCCACGCTCGATTTATCAGAGTCTCGCGTCTCGCAGATGCATTCCTCGATTATCGCACGATTAAAAGCCCAGATGAATACTCGAAAAAAGGAATTTTCCGTAGGATAAAGATAGCATATCCTGACCATTAATTTTTGTGCGTTGCTTCAATAAACCATAAAAAAACGCCATTTTTACTTGTTTTTTCTGCTTTTTCCATTTTTCCCCACATCCGATATTTTTTCAAATCTCTAAACAATTTTTGATTTAATACGACTATAAACATATACTAACATACGTTTTTGGAGAAATTGTATGCGATTTACAAAAATGCACGGCCTTGGCAATGACTATATATATGTCAATTGCTTCGAAGAGAAAATAGAGAATCCTGCGGAACTGGCCGTGGCTGTCAGTGAGCGGCACTTCGGTATCGGCGCGGACGGACTGATTCTCATAGCCCCCTCAAAAACAGCCGATGTGAAAATGCGCATTTTCAACGCCGATGGTTCCGAGGCCGAAATGTGCGGCAATGGAATCAGGTGCGTGACAAAATATACATACGAACATAAATTAGCCGCAATTGCCGGATCATATGCAGTGCCCGGCCAAAAGTCTTTCCCCGCTTCTCTGAACATAGAAACCGGCAACGGGATTCTGACAGTCGGCCTTATGTTTAATGAAAAAGATCAGGTCAGCGAAGTCTGTGTGAACATGGGCCAACCTGTTTTGGGACCGAAAGAAATTCCCGTTGATTTACCCGGCAATACGGTTATCGAACAGCCGATATCAATTCCCGGACAGGAACTGATGATGACATGTATATCAATGGGTAATCCGCATGCGGTTTTTTTCTGTGAAAATGTCGAAACCATCGAGCTTGAGAAAATAGGACCCGCCGTTGAAAATCACCATATGTTCCCGAACAGAATCAACGTCCATTTCGTCCGAATAGACAATAATGCCGAATTTACAATGCGTACATGGGAGCGAGGCAGCGGAATTACCATGGCCTGCGGCACAGGTGCCTGTGCCTGCTGTGTGGCATCGGTTCTAACCGGTCGGCTACAGCGCGTATGCACAGGACATTTACCGGGCGGCGAGCTTGCATTGAACTGGTGCGTAGAAGATAACTGCGTTTATATGACCGGTCCGGCTGTCGAAGTCTTCGAAGGCACCTGGCCTACGAAGTAACCGTATATAAGCAACCGCTTCATAAAATCCCGACAACACCATCGATATATCATCTTTTAACTGTAATAAACTTATATTTTACAAACACTTACGTAAATTCCAGTCCAATTAATGACTATTCTGATGATTTTTCACGCCTTCTGCGTTTATAAATATGAACGACGAAAAAATAACCTAACAGACCCGCATTTTATTATCGGCCTTCAATACAGGACCTTAGTTTATTGTTTTATTAAGTCCTATGTTTTTAACTAAATCGGCATCTTATCCTGTCCGAAAAAAGTAACAGGCACGTTGTTTTTTATCAACGCGATGACTTGACAATATAAATTTGAAATTTTATTATCCGATTATGGGTGATAGAAAAGAAATCCAGTCAAATAGAAATGATAATCCCCAGAATTATCCCTCAAAAGAAAATTCCGACGCCGGTAACCGGCTCGCCGAGACCGAAAGACTGGCAGCCGTCGGAAAACTTGCTTCCAGAGTCGCCCACGAATTGAATAATCCCCTCGATGGGATACTGCGTTATATCAATCTCACAATCAGAGCGATAGAGAATGAGAACCTCGAAAAACCAAAAGAATACCTGGCCCAATGCCGCGAGGGTCTTATGAGAATGATTCAGATCGTAAAAGAGCTGCTGGAATTTTCCCGCTGCCCCTATTCGACTCAGGAATTTCTCCCGATTGAACAGATTATCGAAGATGCGATCAAAACAATAAACACCAAAGCCGAGGCTCTCGATGTTAAAATACACCGAAACTATCACGCCGAATTACCGAAAATCAGGAGCGGGAATTTATTCCAGGTATTCTATAATCTCACAAAAAACGCTTTGGATGCAATGCCGCAAGGCGGCGAAATCAGGATATCGACTTATCCGGCAAAGGATAACGCCGTCATTGTGGAATTTCGTGACACTGGCACGGGTTTGCCGCCCGAAAACACAGAAGCGATATTCGAGCCGTTTTTTACAACAAAAGAAAAAGGCAAAGGGACCGGTCTCGGGCTCGCGATATGCAGAGACATTGTAAACAGCTACAACGGACAAATAACCGCACGAAACTCACCCGAAGGAGGCAGCATTTTTACCGTGTATTTGCCGGCCCCGGCTAATCCCTGATACGTAAAAACAACAACTTTGGAGAGAACATGAACAAAAAGGACATTCTTGTAATCGACGACGATAAAATCATAGTGGACTCGCTGTGTGAGTTCCTTTCGCTCGAAGGTTACCGAACCGACGGCGCCGAAACCGTCAAAAGTGCAATGGCCAAGCTGGGTGAAAAACGCTATTGCCTGGCCATTACGGATGTAAACCTGCCGGATGGAGACGGTCTCGATTTGCTGGATACTATCAGGTCACGCTATCCCCAGACGGTGGTCATTGTAATAACCGGTTACGGCACCATCGACAGCGCGGTCAGGGCCATCAAACAGGGTGCCTACGATTATCTTACCAAGCCCATCATCGACGACGAATTACGACTGGCGGTCGAAAGAGCGATCCAACAGCAATCGCTGATGAGCGAAAACGAGCGTTTGAAACTTCAGCTCGAACGCAAATACTCTCTGGAAAATGTCATCAGTCAGGATTATAAAATGGCCAAAATTTTCGACCTCATCGAAGCCGTCGCCGACACCAGAGCCACGATACTGATGACAGGCCCGTCCGGCACGGGAAAAAGCCTGCTGGCAAGAGCAATACATAATCGTTCGAGCCGGCGAAACGAATCGTTTATCGAGGTTAGCTGCGGAGCACTCCCGGAGACACTGCTTGAGAGCGAGCTTTTCGGCCACATCAAAGGGTCCTTTACAGGCGCCGTCAATAACAAGGAGGGAAAGTTCTTAGCGGCCGACGGCGGCACGATTTTTCTCGACGAAGTTGCAAACGCCTCTCCTGCCCTTCAGACAAAGTTCCTGCGCGTTTTGGAAAACCAGCAATTCGAGCCGGTCGGCAGTAATAGAACTCAAACCGTCAATACGCGAATAATTCTCGCCTCCAATCGAATCCTCGAGCAGGAAGTCAAACAAGGCAGGTTCCGGGAAGATTTATATTACAGGATAAACGTCATAACGATTGACCTGCCGCCTTTATGCGAGAGAGTCAGTGACATCAGGTTATTAGCGGAACATTTCTTAAGAATTTATTGTGCACAGAACAACAGACAGAAATTCGGCATAACCGATGAGGCTATGCAATACCTGGAGCGATATTTGTGGCCCGGAAATATTCGCGAGCTGGAAAAAGTCATCGAACGGGCGGCACTCTTAGGCAAAGGCAGATTCATCAGTCCCGAAGATTTGCCGGATACGGTCAAGCAGGAGCAAAAACTGCAGCAGAGGTCTTACCAACCAATGAGCCTCAAACAGGCCCTCGCCGAACCGGAGAAAAATATCATTCGCAAGGCCCTTGAAGCCAACCACTGGAACAGACAGGAAACGGCCAAATCGCTCCAGATAAACCGCACGACCCTGTTTAAGAAAATGAAGCAATACGGCCTATACGACGAAGCCGAGAAACTGGGACTGACCTGATAAAAGAGTCACTCCGACAAAACCGGGATTCCATAATTTTACACTTACTCCATTGTCATTTCGACCGAAGCCCCCATTCCTGCTTTCGCAAGAAAGCAAAGGGGCGAAGCGGAGAAATCTATTAAAAACAAATCCCTCAATCCTACCCCACTGAGCTTGTAGTGACAAATACGCGTATTAACTTATTACAACATAGTGTAAATACAATTTTGCATTTTGATTTTTGATATTTAATTTATCCCTAAAAACACCCCTGCTTTTTGCGGAGGGAGGGGAGAAGGAAGAGAAAAGCAGGGGCAAAAATGAAAAAGCTATGAGTATTATATCTCATTTTAATGCCCCGAGTCAACACAAAAGCTCCCATATCAGCCTGAAAATAGGCTTTTTTCACACTTTTTTCCATCGTCCGAAAACAGCCGATATAGACTGTCACCGGTAAGCATATTACCGGGGTGACACCCAGCCTTTTACCTGCATCCTGCAAAATTTCAGAAATAATGTCACTTCGACAAGAGAATTCAGTTACAGGTGCGACAAAAACAACGGCAAAAAAACGATGAATTTCCCTTTTGGATGGATGTTTGGCTTGTTTTAAGATTTATCCTGACTTTCCAGTGCCCTTTTAAGATTCTCGCCCTCCTCTTTCATATGTTGCTGCGTGGCCTCAATTTTGTATTTATGCTTTTTATGGACTCTCTTGAACAGCCATGCGGGAATTCTTAGACCGCCTGTTGCTGTAAACGTGCAACTGTTTTTGCCTTTCGGCTCTATTATAAATGCGTTCCCCGTAGCAATAAGGGACAACGGGAACAGGATCCTGTATCGAATCTCCCTGTTCGGGACAATCCTGGTAATTTTAAATTTTAGCTTATACAAATCGCCGCGAATATTTTCCTCAGCATAGAAAATTGATCCGGCCTGCAAAGGCTCTCCCTTAATCCACCGAATGTCCACATGGTCCGGGTGCCAGGCCTTATAGGATTCCTTATCCATACTCCGCCGGCAGAGCCATTCGAACACTTGTTCCGCCGAGGCGTTGACCTCAATCGAATCCCTATATTTTATACCTTCGAATAATTTCATTTTATTTCCGGAAAAGTTCCGAGTGAGAGCCTATTCTTACAAGGCGAAGCTCTTCTTCGGTTATCTGGTATATAAGTACCCAATCTGGCTCGATATGGCAATCACGAAATCCTTTCCAGTTTTGTGAAAGTTGATGGTCTCGATGTCTCGTATCGAGCGGTTCCTTCCGCTGGAGCTTTTCAAGCACCCTTTTTAGCTCATTCAAATTCATGTGCTGCTTCGAGCCTCGTTTAAGGTCCTTCTTAAACTGACCTGTTCGCAGGATTCTAAGCATCTATCTCCTCGAACAGCTCATCGATATCGCTGACCTCGTGGAGGTCTTGTCCTTTGGCCGCCCTGGTTAAGGTTTTTTCCGTCAGTTCATTCGGTATTTTGACCTCGAAAGGGATACTTTTAGTCAAAACTATCTGCTTCAAATATATATTAACGGCCTCCGTAATATTCATACCGAGCGCATTGAGGACGGCTATCGCCCTGCTCTTGGTTTTCGCATCCACTCTTGCCTGTATCGTCGCTGTTTTGCCCATAATCCACCTCAATTACGTAATGCAATATCAATA
>Ga0315549_1000100_pt1 | contig 91264 bp, 75 predicted proteins | sample SalMarSW160200MG_FD_203101 | JGI IMG/M metagenome (GOLD analysis project Ga0315549, IMG submission 203101) | Salt marsh sediment microbial communities from the Plum Island Ecosystem LTER, Massachusetts, United States - Salt Marsh Sediment SW1601-200 ... | reverse complement strand
ATGGATGGGTACTTCCAAGGACAACCCACAAACCAAGCTTTTTGGCCAAAGCCATAATTTTCAAGGTTTCTTCTTTAAGAAGTCCCCAGCCAAAGCCGTCGAAGTTCGGAAAATCCACTCCCACATATCCGCTCAGCGCGCATTCGGGAAAATGGACAATATCCGCTTTTGACCTTTTGGCCTGACGCATGAATTGTTGAATCTGCTGTGAGTTGCGTCTAATCAAACGACCCACCGCAAACTGACACGTTGCTATTTTTAACTTCCCAGCCATAGAAAATCTTCCCTTTCTTTTGCTCGTTATCAAGAACGCAAGGCTTACAGGCAAATACGTAGTTCACAGCCAGAGTACTTCGTTGAGGACGTGTATAATCCAGGGATTGTTCTGTTGCTTCATCCGCTCGATTTCATCTTTGGTGTACGCGAATACGTCACATCCTACGCTCACATCATTCGGCATAAGCTCAGGCATTCGGTCCAGGAATCTTTTATTGCTTTGACGCAGTACAATCAACAAGTCCAAATCGCTGGCCGGGCCGTATGTGTCGGTAGCATACGAGCCAAAAAGACCTATCTGCTCAACATCATCCCGCTGCGACCTGAGCCGGTGCACATATTTCTTCAACTGATTCAAGACTTCATTCTTGTCAGCGAAGAAGACTTTCACAGAATCGGATGATTTTCCCGGCATTTGCGATTGCCTCCTGTGCGTCTTTGTTTGTGTAATAGTCGCCCGGCATGCCGCTGTCAAAACCGTTGGGATACCGGGTAGGAATATAATGCTTATCAAGCGATTTAGCAGAGTCAAGAATGTCCTGGCCGACTGCGGTTTTTTCGTCGAGCTCTCTTAATAGCCGGTATACCGAGTGCCCCCATCCCTCGCCGTGTAAATGCAAAAACACAGCCTTAACAGCTTTTTCGGAGGACTGCTGGGCACTGAAACACGCCCATTCATAGTCGCTGTTGTCACGGGAATTTTCAGCGTGTTTCAAATCACGTTTAGCCTGTTCAAACCAGTCTCTGGACCTGTCAGGCATTTGTTGTCTCTTTCAAACAGTTATGTAAAGGCTCCATTTCCGGTGAATATACCATAAAAATCATTTTAGGCCAAGTGTTTCGTCGAGGTCGAAGATGATGTTCATATTCTGTATAGCCTGGCCGGATGCGCCTTTGACCAGGTTATCGATAGCTGAAAACGCGATGATTTTGCCCTTGGCATGGGTAACATAAACGTGGCAGTAGTTGGTCCCTGCCACGTCCTTGACGGACGGACTTTCAGTGCAAAGTCGAACAAAAGGTTCTGCTTTATAAAACTCTTCGTAAATCTTCATCAGCTTATCATTAGTAACGTCCCGTTTCGACTGACAATAAACCGTCGAAAGTATTCCACGGTCGAAAGGGCCGGCGTGCGGCTGAAATAATACGTTCACCTCTTTCCCGGCGATATCGGTTGCTATCTGCTCCATCTCCGGCATATGGCGGTGCGTACCGATGCCGTATGCGAAGAAATTCTCGTTCATTTTCGGAAAGTGAAACCTCTCGGACGGATTCTTGCCCGCGCCGCTGGCGCCGGTGACCGCGTTGTTAATTATAAAATCGGTTTCGACAAAATCGTGTTTTAAAAGCGGCGCCACAGCAAGTACAAAACCGGTTGGATAGCAGCCAGGATTAGCAATCAAGTTCTTGCCTTTTATTTCGTCACGGAACAACTCCGGCAGGCCGTAAACAGCCTTGGCAAGATTAGCGGTATCAGTATGCTCGACCTGATAAAATTTCTCGTAGAGCTTTGCGTCCTTGATGCGGTAGTCTGCGCTGAAGTCGATTACTTTGACGCCCGCTTCGAGCAGCTTCGGCACAAAACCCATCGAGACCTTATGCGGCAGACAGCACAGGGCCACGTCTGCGAGCTTCGCCAGTTTATTCAAATCCAACGGCTCGATTTCCATATCACACTTGCCTTTGAGTCGGCCGAATATCTTCTCGGCGTGGCCGCACTCCTCGGGCAAGGCCGTAAGATACGTCAACTCAGCTTCGCTGTGCCGGTTGATAATCTCAATAGATTCAAGGCCCGTGTAACCGGTCGCTCCAATTATCGCTACCCTGACCATAATCACTCCTTATAAAAAAGGCCCCGTGTCTTGCTCGACGGGGCCATTGTAATTTGCTCTGTTGTGATTTGCAAACTAACGCTTGGAGAACTGGAACCTCCGTCTAGCGCCGCGCTGTCCGGGCTTTTTCCTCTCGACCATTCTTGGATCCCTGGTCAGGTGTCCGCCTTCACGCAGAGTATGGATAAGGCTGTCGTCGTAATTGCGAAGCGCCCGTGCGATTCCCAGCCTTGCCGCACCGGATTGGCCGGATGTGCCTCCGCCTTTGACATTGATAAAGACGTCGAAAGATTTCGCGGCGTTAACCGCCTGCAGAGGCGCAACAACGGCATTTTGGTCCTGCTGGCGGGCAAAGTAGTCGCCAAGCTCCTTTTTGTTTATCAGCAGCTTACCCTGCCCCGGTTTGATTCGGACCCGGGCCACACTGCTTTTTCGCCTGCCCGTACCCCACCAATAGCCGCCTTTCGACTCGGCCTTGGCGGCCGGTGCGGCGGGCTTGGGCGCCTTTTTCTTTTCGCTAACCGCTACATCAACACTTAGCTTTTCGCCTGCAACGTTTTCTTCAGTTTCAGCCATATTATTTCTCTGCTATTAATTGATTTCTATCTTTTGGGGCCGCTGGGCCTGATGTTCGTGTTCCGGCCCGCGGTAAACCTTTAGCTTTTTGAGCATTTGCCTTGCCAAGCGGTTCTTGGGCAGCATTCGCCTGACCGCCAGCTCCACCACCATTTCCGGCTTTCTGGTCATCATATCGTCAAAGCTGACATACTTGTGACCGCCGGGATAGTGCGTGTAGTAGTCGTACTGTTTGGTCTGGGCCTTTTTGCCGGTCAGCCGGATTTTGTCGGCGTTTACAACCACCACATAGTCCCCCATGTCGACGTGCGGGGTATATGTGGGCTTGTGCTTTCCCATAAGTATAGGCGCAATCTTAGCTGCCATTCGACCGAGAATCGCACCGTCGGCGTCGACGAGCAGCCATTTGTGCTCAGCCTGTTCCTTTTTGGCCATAAAACTCTTCATATACGATTCCCCATTTTCACAGAAAACTATGGATTTTAGCAGTTACAGGTGAGGTGTCAACGAATTTTTGCCTCAAAATCCGCTCGATGTTATCTTCTCAAGACGGACAAAGTCTATCAGTGGGGATGCTTACCCAAAAGAAAAAAGTCAATTTCCTGAAAGTCGGCCCTTGTAAGTTCGGTTAACGGGTATTTTTATGAGCAGCCCATGGAGTTGCCGCAGTTGTAGCACTTATAGCAGGTCCCGTTACGCACGGTAATCGCGCCGCAGACGTCACAGGCAGGGGCGTCGTCCTGGAAGTGCTCGAACTGGGCATTGAACTGCTGCATTACCTTCATCTCGCCTTCGGTATCGGTTTCAGCGTCGGTTACGACAGCGCCGACCAGCTCCCTTATCCGGCCTGCCGCCTGGGCCAATCTGCCTTTACTTTGCGGTGCCGTTTCCCTGATAGGAGTTTTGATTGTCGCCGATGTCCTGGTTTTGGTCGTCTTGACCTTGGCCTCGACAATCTTCTGGGCCAAGTCTTTGGTCTTTTCCACGAGCTGTCTGGCGGTGGTGGTGTTCTTATTGTCGGGGGCAGGGACAACATTCCTGTTGGGCGTATTTTTTTCGGCGTAACCAGGCATGAACTGACAGCCCATCCAGCAGAAAATGTAGTCAATCAGACTCTTGGCGAATGGGATGTCCCGGTTACTGGTCATACCGGCCGGCTCAAACCGTGCATGGCGGAACTTATCAACCAGCGTAATAAGCGGCACGCCATACTGCAGGGCCATCGAGGTGCACGTGCCTATGACGTCCATAAGACCCCCGACGGTGCTGCCTTCCTTGGCCATAGTGATAAACAACTCACCAGGCTGACCATCCTCATACAGCCCCACCGTCAGGTATCCTTCATGCTGTCCTACCGAGAATTTGTGCGTGATACTCTTTCTGGTATCAGGCAGCCTTTTCCTGTAAGGCCTTGCCGGGATGCCAGCTTCAGCCGCCTTGGCGGCGGCGTCTTTATGCTTTTTCGTCTGGACGGGCTGCAGCAGCTTCGAGCCGTCGCGGTAAATAGCCACGGCCTTGAGGCCCAGCTTCCAACCCTCCATATAGGCTTCGGTAATCTGTTCGACCGTGCTTTCCTTGGGCATGTTTATCGTCTTGCTGATAGCGCCTGAGATAAAAGGCTGGACGGCGGACATCATCTTGATATGCGCCATATAGCGGATTGAACGATTGCCGTTTCGCGGCTTGAAGGCGCAGTCGAAAATCGGCTCGTGCTCGACCTGCAGCTTCGGGGCCCCTTCAATGGTCTCATTCTCGTCGATATAATCGCAGATTTTCTTGATATCGTCGGCGCTATACCCCAGCCGCTCCAGGGCCATAGGTACGGTCTTATTGACTAATTTGAGCATCCCGCCGCCGGCAAGCAGCTTGTACTTTACCAGGGCGATGTCAGGCTCGATACCGGTGGTGTCGCAATCCATCATAAAGCCGATAGTGCCGGTCGGGGCCAGAACGGTAGCCTGGGCGTTGCGAAAACCTACTTTCGAGCCCATATCGAAGGCCTCGTCCCAGGTATCTTTGGCTGCGTTCCGCAGATAGTCGGGACATTGCGATTCAGGGATATTATTGGCGTGCTCACGGTGCATATTGATGACCTTGAGCATCGATTCTTTATTTTTCTCGAATTCCTTGAACGCTCCTTTTAACTGTGCCAGCTCCGCACTAACAGTATAGGCAGTTGCGGTCAGTAGCGCGCTTATCACTGAGGCCAGCGCACGGGCCTGGTTAGAATCGTACGGCATGGCAAGGCTCATGCCTAAAGAGCCGAGGTTTGCATAACCCAAACCCAGCGGGCGGAACCGATGGCTGTTGACGGTAATCGAGGCTTCCGGGTAGCTGCCGTTATCGACGAGAATTTCCTGTGCGATAATGAACAGGCGAATCGCTTTCTTGAAGGCTGCGACGTCAAACGAGCCGTCGTCCCTACGAAACTTCATCAGGTTAAGCGACGCAAGGTTGCAGGCCGAGTCGTCGATGAACATATACTCGCTGCAGGGGTTAGATGCATTAATCGGACCGGAAGCCGGGCAGGTGTGCCAGCGGTTGATGGTGGTGTCGTACTGCAGGCCGGGGTCGCCGCAAAACCTTGTACCCTCGGCTATCAGGTCCATAAGCTCTCTCGCCGAGTGCTCCCCGATTTTTTCACCTGAAGTAACTGCGTTCGTTTCCCATTTTGCGTCTTTTTCCACCGCGTGCATAAAATCATCGTTGACCCGGACCGACAGGTTGGAGTTCTGGAACATAACGCTGTTATAGGCCTCGTTGTTGTACTCGCCGGTGTAGCCTGCCTCTATGAGCACGCGGGCCTTTTGCTCTTCTTCGGTTTTGCAGGTAATAAATTCTTTGATATCAGGGTGGGTCACCTTGAGCGACTGCATCTTGGCTGCTCGACGAGTCTTGCCGCCAGACTTGATAACAGCGGCTATCTGGTCATAGACCCGCATAAAACTCAGAGGGCCTGAAGGTTTGCCGCCGCCCGAGAGCTTCTCCTTGCTGCTGCGAAGGGTCGACATGTCGGTCCCGGTTCCTGAGCCGTGCTTAAAGAGCATTGCCTCGCTGGCGGCAAGCCGCATTATGTCGGTCATTGAATCGGCGACCGACTGGATAAAACAGGCTGAGGCCTGAGGATATTCGTATGAGTTTCTGCAGGGAACGGCCTTTTGGCCCTGCAGGTCCCAGCGGTAATTGTGCACACTGCCCTCGACCCCGTATACATCGTAGAGCCCCACATTGAACCAGACCGGCGAATTAAAGGCCCCGTATTGGTTGACACACAGCCAGGTCAGTTCCTGGTAGAAGTTTTCGGCGTCGTTATCAGTACTGAAATAGCCGTCTTTCTTGCCGCGGTCTGCAATTGTACGGCAGACGCGGTGAACAAGCTGCTTGACCGAGTTTTCCCGCCGGCCGGACTCCAGGTCACCGTAGAAGTATTTGCTGGCTACCACTTTTGTGGCAAGCTGGCTCCAGGTAGTCGGTACTTCGATGTCGTTCTGCTCGAAGATGGCCTCGCCGGTATCACTGGAGATTTTGGCGGAGCGCCTTTCCCAAACAAGCTCATCAAAGGGATGTGTGCCGGGCGTCGAGAAAAACGGCTCTACCTTCAATCCTCTTGACTGCCCTGCTGTCACTGCAACCTCCTTCTTCACTGTTGTGCTCTTGAAAGGATTTTGAGGGTTAAATACCGGCGTCATTTCAGTTGCCTCCGTGCAAAGAAAATGCCCTCCCTGGGCACCCAATATATTGATTTTAAGAAAAGTGCTGCACAACATATAGTGCAAAAACGACTCTGCCGAATATAAGCGATTCCAAAAAACCTGCCAAGAAGAAAGTGCCGATTTTTTTGCAAAGACAATAAGTTTTTTATTAGTGCTTGCTGCTGCTGTATCTACGAAAGAAAAAATTTTTACTGACAACTAACAATCAAACTTTAGCTGCTTCAATCCATCGTTGTGATATCCACGCATGCGCCCAGACATACGGGTGCACCATATCGTCAGACCATTTATCGGACGCTACCGTCCTGATTTTATCGTCAATCGCAGACTGTAGCGGTACGAGTACCGCGTCAAACTGCTCGGCAAGGTTGTGTACTGCGTTTATATATGCGGGTAAGCTCCTGAACATTTCATCCTTTGCGTCATCGCAGAACATAAACGGCTCCATCAGGACAATTTGACAATCGCCTTGTCGCCTTACAGCGGCAAGCAACCGCCGATATGTAGATTCATACTCCTGCAGCTTAACGCCCTGTTTTTCCCTGCCGGCCGTGTGCATTCGCCACAGGTCGTTAATCCCTATCAGCACACTGAGCACATCAGGCCTGTGTGCCAGGCAGTCTCTTTCCCATCTTCTCTCGATGTCGCGCACCGTGTTACCGTTGATACCAGTATTAAAAATGCTGAAATTGAACTGTGGGTACTTGGCAAGGAGATAATTAGCGGTGAAATTTACATAGCCGTTGCCGAACGGCTGATAGGCCCGCTGCAGCCTGCCGGCGTCGGTTATACTGTCACCGATAAAGACTATCTTCTGGCTGGATTTGAGTTGAAGTCCGTCAGCCATTAGGCCTTTTCCTTAAGCATCTTGCCTACTCCAGCTATTTTACCAAGGCGATAACCGGTCAAAAGGGCTTTTATCATTCGCCCTAGGCGGATAAAATAGCAGCAGGATATGGCAGTTGAAAAGAACAAAACGCGAATCGAGAAGATAAGGGACAAAATAAAGGAGCTGCCGGCCGGACCGGGGCTGTACTTTATGAAAGGCCCAAAGGAAAAAGTCCTTTATATAGGCAAGGCCAAGAACCTCCGAAGCCGTGTCGCCAGCTACTTTCAGCCGAGCGCCGACCTGGACAGCTCCCGCGGACCGCGAATCGCCGAAATGGTCGAAAAGGTCGAGACGGTCGATTATTTAGAGACCGCAAACGAGGTCGATGCAGTACTGAAGGAGGCCCGGCTTATAAAAGACATCCGCCCGCCTTATAACACTGACCTTATAGACGATAAGACCTTTCCGTATCTCGAAATCACTACCGGCGACGACTTCCCCGGCGTTTACATCACTCGAAAGCCGCGCGAAAAAGGTAGCAGGCTGTTCGGGCCATTCGTCGGCAGTTACGATTTGCGTCAGACACTCGTTGTCCTTCAGAAAATCTTCAAATTCAGAACGTGCAAACTCGATATCCGCGCCGACGACCTGAAACGCAAATTCTTTCGCCCCTGCATACTCTACAGTATCAGGCAATGCGTCGCTCCCTGCGCTGCCCTGACAGACCAAAAGAACTACAAAAAGATAATCAGCGACCTTGGCAGGTTTCTCAAATCGAAACGCTCGGTAATCACACGCCAGTGGAAACAAAAGATGGACGAGGCCTCGGCCGATATGCGCTATGAAGAAGCTGCTATGTACCGAGACAGAATTCGATTGATTGAACGATTAGACAGGCGCGGAACACCGCAGGAAGATGTCCAGCCGGAGGTCTTTGCCTCGGACCCGACGCAGGCAATTGAGCAGTTGCAAAAATTGCTCAAAGCAGATGAGCCAATACGAATCATAGAGGGAATTGACGTTGCGCATATTTCCGGAAGCGAGGCGGTCGGCTCGCTTGTCAAGTTCATCGACGGCCGACCTTTCAGAAGCGGTTACCGCAGATTCAAAATCAAGACGGTCGAAGGCATTGACGATTACGCGATGATTTCAGAGGTCGTCAGGCGCAGATACAAATATGCACTCAAAGGCGAAGAGCTCTGGCCTGATTTGGTTTTAATCGACGGCGGATTAGGGCAACTGCACGCAGCCGAAGATGCGCTGAAAAAACTGTTCACCGCAGAGCACGCAAAGCTCGCAGAGAAAACAATAATCAATTTGAAATTAGCGGCGCTTGCGAAAAGAGAAGAAGAGATTTACATCCGGGGCAATACCGGGCCGCTGAGATTATCGCGCACTGCACCGGCATTGAAACTGCTGCAGTACGTCCGCGACGAGGCCCACCGCTTCGCGCAGCACTACCATCACATCCTGCGCAAAAAGAAAGTTGTCGGCCGGGATTGATTAACAAGGCCTGATGTTAAGCTGCAATAATTTTGTGGTTTTGTCGGTTACTTTTACCTGTTCGCTGATTCGAATCGGCCAGACCCAGATAATTTTTTGCGCATCGCTGATAATAAGCACATTGTTCCTGATGTCCTGCGGGATCTGGGCGTCCGTCAAAAGCTGGCCTACCTTCTTTTCATTTTCCATCCCCAGCGGAACGAACCTGTCACCGTCACTGCGGAACCTTACTTTAAGCGGTAATGTAACTTTATCTGCATCGAACCATTCGACGAAATCGCTCTTTCGGATTTTAAACTTCTCGAACTCGCCCTTGTCATACTCTGTGATGTTTGCTTCGATTACACAGTTTCCGAAGTTTGTCCGTCCAGGAATTTTAACTTCTACTGCGGGGCCGGCGCTGCCCTGCTCACCGGAACCGTCCTGCTGCGGCGCGGAAAAAATCAGCTTCTTATATTCGCGCCACGCGGTAAAGCCGTCCGGCAGCTCGAGCACGCGGTTACTGATGTTCTGATTCGATATCTCGATGACGCGTTCGAAGTGGCCTTCGGTCAGGTCGCGTTCACCGCTTCCGAGCACTGAAAGCGTCCGGCGAACAAGCTCTATCTTTACCGGCTCGGGCAGTAACTGAAAGGCCGGCAGGTCGATACTGACTCGGCCGGCGGACAGTTTGACAAGCCTGCTCCACTGCGGCTCGACCTGCCGCTCCAGATAATCCTGGAACCTGCGCATTTGACAGGACAATTGCCATAACTGCTCAACAATCGGCCCAGTGCAATCCTTCTGGATTTCAGGAAGCAGGTGGTGACGAATAAAGTTACGTCTGAACTCGACGCTGAGGTTGCTCGAATCTTCCCGCCATCCGAGATTACGGCCTTTGAGATACTGTTTTATCCTGTCTTCTGTAACAAAAAGCAGCGGGCGAATGAAAAATGTACCCTCATCGAACTTGCGTCGGGGGTGGATTCCGGCCAGTCCGCGAAATCCTGTACCCCTCATCAGTCTTTGAATAACAGTCTCTGCGTTATCGTTTTTGTGGTGACCTGTGGCAATACATGTACAACCGTTCTGTTTCGCTATTTCGCTCAGTGTTTCGATTCGCCATTTTCGCGCGGCGGTCTCGATAGAAAGCTTATGCGCCGAGGCATACCGTTTTACATCGAGCCGGCGGGTTACAATATCAATTCCCAGCCCGCTCGCCTCGGAAACAACGAATATTTCATCAGCCTCTGATTCGTTCCTGCGCAATTTGTGATTCAAATGTGCGCAGAGCAGTTCAGTCTTAATGCAGCTCTCGGCCCGCAGTGACCAGAACGTGTGCATAAGTGCCGTTGAATCGGCGCCTCCGGAGACGGCAAGAAGCAGTTTGTCCCCATCGCCGAATAACTGCTCGGCACGCACAAAAGTCAGGACCTCATTTTCGAATTCGTCCAGCATACAGCATCTGCAAAAAAACAGGCCCGGCATTGTCGCCGGGCCCATATTCAATCACATCTTACAAGGAACCAGTTCTTCAATCAGTAGCTCGACCTGCCGCCCACAGACAGCTCGGCCACTCTTTCATTTATATATTCTCTCTCGCCGGCATTGAGCGGGTCGTATTTTAGTGCCTCGGAATACAGCTCCAGGGCCTCGGCCCGGCGATGCAGCTTATCATCCAGCACGCGGGCGGCTTTGTATCGAGCCGGATATATGGTCTCGGGGTCCCATTGATATGTGCGCTGATAGTAAATAAGAGCAATGGAATAGTCCTTGAACTCTTCGTATATCTTAGCGGCCCTGAACGCAGCGTCATCAATTTTGTCGCTTGTCGGGTACTGTCTTATAATCTGGTTGTACCTGTCGAGGGCACGACGCAACTTCTCCGAATTCTTAATCAGAATCAGCTTGCGGGCTTCGTCTTCAATTATCAGGGCTTCGTAGTATAAATCATCAGCTTCGGGTATTTCCTCACTTGCTGTCAGCTCCGGCCCGGCGACGGCAGCTTCTATGATGTAATTATACTGCGGTATGGCGTCGAGCGCCGACAGCTCCTTCTGTGCCCATTCGCGCTTCATATAATTACCGGTATTGCGGTAATACTTTATCAGCGCTTCAAGGCTCTGGCGATACGCGCGGCGGTGCAGTGACATATCTTCGATTATATCGACTTCCTTGTCTTTGGCAGCCTCGATTACCGCGTGACGGTCCGTGTCCTGCCTCACCTTATCGGCTATTATTTGCCCCCGGCCGCTGTTGCTTTCGGTGCATCCGTAAAGCGATATCACTAATGCCAGCAGGTTCGCCGTCAGAATAAATCTTGTCATAATGGCCTCCTTTCGCAATTAGTTAATCCGTTAATCAATTAAACGGTTAACCGGCTCGTCGACGTTCCGAATTAACCACTCACCAATTAACCATCCGCCGGTTACCCAGTCAAGCACAAAGATACAAAAATGATTGTCCCTTCGATACAAAGCGGAAAAAAATAATTTCTGCGAACACAGGCGCTGCCCCTGCCGTATAGTCGGGTGAAAAAGAGAGCCAAAGGAAATTGAACCTGAGCTAAGAGCCTGTGAGAGCAAAAGTTATGAACAAGGGCATTCAAAATAAAAATCGAAAACAAAGCTTTCTTATATTTACAGCAATTAACTTAATCATAGAAGCCAAAAAAACAAGGTAAGCAATTCCTCCTCCTTCGAGAATATCCGGCAGGCCGGAAAAGCCTGCCGGATATTATTTTGCGCCGCCGCCAGGTTCATTTACTGCTGTACTGCTGTGCTACGTTCTTCCAGAGCAGCTCGAACTCGTCGATAAACTGCTCGAATGCCTGGCGTTCGACACCCAGCCGCATATTGTCCATAGCATTTTTGCTCGACAGGGCCGAGGTGTTCTTCTCGGCTATTGCGGTTTCTTCGACAACGCCGTACGCATAACCGGAGCGGGTATCGAGCAGCAACGCCGAGACGGTACAGGTTGCACGGACGTTGATGGTCGGGCCAAGACCCAGCGTGATAACAGTCAGGCCGGCGGATGTGTCGCGGTCCAAGAAAGTGGTGTCGAGTGTATATATCAGCAGCATATCGGCGTTCAAGCAGGCTGCTGCAGTACGAAGGTCTTTTTCGGACTGTAAATAGTCGGGCACGAGCAGCCGGCTCAGCGGGCCTACCTGAGCAACATGAACAAGGTGATTCAATCCCTGCCAGTCCTCTTCCTTTTCGACGTCGCGGGCAAAGACAACGCTGAATGCACCGGTACCTTTGCCCTCGGTTGTGTATGATTTATAACCCGGCTCCTGAACACGAACGTACACGATGTTGGCAGGAAAGTTGGCTAACGGCTCGCGATGCTCAATCTCGATGTCGGTCTTTTCAAGAGCCGGTACCTTAGAACCGCCTTCGGGTGTTGTTGCAATCATAGCTTCTTTAGGCACACTGCTGAAGATAGACATGCGAGCGGGCCCTCCGGGTGTAGTATACTAAGTACCGCCGCACAAGCTCAGGCAAAATATCAAAATAACTGCGAACAAAAACAATTGTTGAGCCTTTACACTCATAATAAGTGCCTCCCAATCAAAAATGCCGGCAAAAGATGAGCAAAGCATAACGGGCCGTCAATCAACTGCAAAGAATAAACAGTGACTTTTTCAAGCGAGTGAATGCCTTTGTAAATTACCCTCGGTTTCGTTATAATCCCCTCTTTTGGTCACAGGAACGAATTATTACATCAAAGGCTGAACATGACAGACGAAGGCTTACAGCTTCCCGAACGGGTAACACATATTAAAGTTGACCACAAGGACGTTTACCTCGTCGGGACAGCTCACATATCAAACGAGAGTGTCCAGGACGTACGGACAACAATCCAGGCACTCAAGCCCGATACCGTATGCATCGAACTATGCCAAGGCAGATACGACGCCCTTACGCGGAAGGACATCTGGAAGAAAATGAATATCTTCAAGATTGTCCGCCAGAAAAAAGCTGTTCTGCTCCTTGCCCAGCTTATCATGGGCGCCTTCTACCGAAAACTCGGCGAGAAGCTCGGAGCCGTACCCGGCGCTGAGATGCTCGAAGGCGCTAAACTTGCAGGTGAAAATGGGTCAAAGCTCGTTCTGGCGGACAGACAGGTTGAAATCACACTCAAAAGAGTGTGGGGCTATTTGAGATTCTGGGACAAGTTCCGTCTGATGATGCACCTTATGGTCAGTATCTGCGTACCTGAAAAAATCGATGCTGAGATGATTGATAAGATGAAGCAGCAGGACCAGCTCGAAACCGTTTTGGAGGAATTCGCCGAGAAGTTTCCGGAAATCAAAAAACGCCTGATTGACGAACGGGACATCTATCTCGCTCAACAGATCCGCCACTGCCCCGGTTCGAAAGTCGTTGCTGTAATCGGCGCAGGTCATACCCCCGGCATACAGAAATACATAGACCACGACGAACCGGTCGATGAGCTGCTCGAACTGCCTCCCAAAAAACTCTGGCCGAAAATCTTCAAGTGGGCAATACCTGCGGCTATTATAGGATTGATAATTTACGGCTTTTTCAGACAGGGCGCCGCCCATACAGCCGAAAACATTTACATCTGGATTTTTGTCAACGGCGTGCTTTCGGCTGCCGGCGCGGCGCTGGCGCTCGGCCATCCGGTGACGATTATCACCGCATTTTTAGCGGCTCCTTTAACGAGTTTGAATCCGTTGGTCGCGGCCGGTTGGGTCGCAGGTCTTGTCCAGGCCTGGATACGTACCCCGACAGTGGCCGACTTCGAGGACCTGCCAAACGCCACAAGTACCTTCAAAGGTCTGTGGAAAAATCCCGTACTCAAGATTCTGCTCGTCACCGCCCTGGCAAATCTGGGCAGTGTAATAGGGACTTATATCGCCGGAACCTGGATATTCACACGGTCTGTCTAAAGTTTTTTACCGGACCGGCTTACTATTTTGCGCTCAACACGCAACTAATCCTTGACAAATACTCTAAAATCTGGTTTAATGAGGCTAAATATGAAGAAAAATTATCGCAACAACTACGGTTATTGGTGGTGGCCTGCTGAATAAACAAGCGGCAGGTTTGCGATAGTTTACCAAACTTAAAATCCGGTGGAAGATTCGAGCGCAGCCTGCTGATAAAGCAGGCTGCTTTTTTATTTGTATTTGGGCTGTATAAAGGCTAAAAATTACCAGATTCGGATTACAGAATATGGAAGATTACAAACAAATAATCAATAGTGCCCTGCCGGGCCAGATAATCCCCATCGTCAAAGAGATAGAAATGACCGACCCGATGGACTTCTTCGCCAAGGTAAGTGACTACGGCAGGGCCAAAAACTGCTGTCTGCTCGAGTCAAAGGAATACCTGTCCGACACGGCTGCACTTAGTTTCGGCACCGCAAGACCGGCACTGTACCTAACGGGTACCGGCAGGGATTTTGAAATCAGGGCTCTGGGCAAGACCGGCAGGAGGATGTTGCAGTATCTTACCGAGCTCAAAAACAGGTTCGCCTTTTGCGAGTCAGTCCGGTTCGAAGAAGAACTTATCAGCGGGATAATAAAACAGACAAGTGAGACTGTTGACGAGCAGAGCCGACTTTCAACCACCAACCAGATGGACGTCCTCAGGGCTGTGGCCTTCGCATTCAGGCTGGCCAGCAAACCCTTCAGGGTAACCTGCGGACTGCTCGGCGCGCTTAGCTACGATTTCATCGACCAGTTCGAGAAGCTCCCCGCCAACAGCGAAGATTTACTGGGTAATCCGGACTACGAGCTTTACTTCGCAGACAATATATTCCTGATGGACCACGCGCACGGCAAAGGCTATGTCGTGGTCAATGTAATCGTAACCAATGGCAACCGCGAAGAAGCGATGCGCGAGGCACAGGACTGTTTCGATTATTACCAAAACATTGCCCGGTTCGACACGCCCACCGGCCAAAAGTTTGAAAGCCCCCTGTCGCAGGAATCAACGGATACTGACCAGGCCGAATATAAACAAATGGTTCGCACCGCCAAGCAGCACATAATTGACGGAGACATCTTTCAGGTAGTCCTTTCGAGAACGAAGATAATGCCGTGCGCCGATGAGCCTTTTGACGTTTACAAAAAGCTGCGTGAACTAAACCCGTCGCCGTATATGTTTTATTTGAACACTCCCAATACGATATTGATGGGTTCCAGCCCGGAATTGAATCTGCGTGTAAGCGGCACCGAGAAACGCAGCGTGGAAATTCGCCCTATTGCCGGCACCAAGCCGCGAGGCAGAATCGGAAAAACAATCGACGCAGATACCGATTTCAGATACGAGGCGGAGCTTAAGCTCGATAGAAAAGAGCTGGCTGAGCACATAATGCTTGTTGACTTGGCCCGCAACGATATAGCCCGCGTGGCCGAGCCGGGAAGCAGAATTGTCACCGAACTCCTGACTGCCGAAAAATACGAATCGGTGCAGCACCTTGTCAGCAACGTCAAAGGCGAGCTTAGAAACGGCCTTGACGCGCTAAGCGCATACCTGGCGACAATGAATATGGGGACGCTTACCGGCGCGCCGAAAATCGAAGCGATGAAAATAATAAGGCAACTGGAAAAGACAAAACGCGGTTACTACGGCGGAGCGGTGATGTACCTGACGGTGGACGGACAGTTCGACAGCTGCATTACCATACGCGCCCTTCAGGTAAAAGACCACACGGCCTATATCCGCGTCGGCGCAGGAATCGTACACGACTCGGTGCCCAAGACCGAATTCGAGGAAACCGAACACAAAGCCGGCTCGTGTATGCGCGCACTTGCCGATACTAAACAGGGGTAATACCGATGACTGATAAAGAGTTCAAAGTCCTGTTTATAGATAATTTCGACTCGTTCACTTACAACCTGGTGGATGATTTCTGCAAGCGCAACTGCGACGCGAAAGTTTACCGCGCCGACACTCCTCTCGATGAGCTAAAAAAAATTGCAGAGCAGTTCGGGCCTGATTTGCTGTTAATATCACCCGGCCCCGGCACGCCGGATACGGCCGGCATCAGCCTTGAAGCCGTCGGTTACTTCAAAGACAAGCTGCCCATATTCGGAGTATGTCTCGGCCACCAGGTAATAGTGCAGCACTTCGGCGGCAGGGTCGGCCATGCACCCGAACCTATGCACGGCAAAGGCTCAAGGGTGACCCATAACGGAAAAGGAATCTTTCAGGGCGTCGAAAACCCGCTGCAGGTCGGCCGGTATCACAGCCTTTGTGCAATCGCACAGGAGTTGCCGGATTGCCTGGAAAAAACAGCGGAATTCGAGAATGTGATTATGGCCGTTGAGCATAAAAACCTTCCCATATACGGCGTGCAGTTTCATCCGGAAAGTATTCTGACACCGGCAGGCGGAAAAATCATCGAGAATGTTCTATCAATAGCGTCAGGTAAAAAAAAGAGGAAACAGTAAACAATGGCAAATATAACCGAATATCTGGAAATCATCCTCGAAGGCAGGGACCTGGATTTCGACCAGGCTAAATCCCTTTTGGATAGAGTTTTCGAAGGTGGTATCTCGGAGGTGCAGATAGCGGCGTTCCTGGCGATGATGCGAATGAAGCGGGCAGCCGCAGAAGAAATTGCAGGCCTGGCCGGCTCCCTGCGTGACCACGCCGTGCCGGTCATAACGGGAATCGATAATATGATCGACACCTGCGGCACGGGCGGGGCTTTAATAAAAACATTCAACGTCTCAACGGCGGCGGCACTGGTGGCTGCCGGCGCCGGTGCTTATGTAGCCAAGCACGGCAACCGGGCAATCACCAGTCAGTGCGGCTCGGCTGACGTCCTCGCTGAGCTTGGAGTCAAAATCGACCCGGGACCGGAAAAAGTGGCTGCGTGTATCAAGGAAGCGCACATCGGTTTTATGTTCGCGCCGATGTTCCATCCGGCCATGAAATTCGTTCAGCCGATAAGAAAAAGCCTCGATTTCAGAACAGCTTTCAATATTCTCGGGCCTCTCGCCAATCCTGCAAAGGTCACTGCACAGGTGATGGGTGTTGCCGATGAAGGATTGACCGAAAGAATCACACAGACACTCAAACTTCTCGGAGCAAAAAGAGCAATGGTGGTACACGGCCAGGGTATGGATGAAATCAGCACGCTGGGAAAAACGAAAATTTACAGGCTGACGGACGGAAAGATTACACAGAGCGAGCTGGACCCGGCCTCATTGGGCATAGGCAGGACAAATATCGACGAGCTGAGGACCGGCGACGCCACGACAAATGCGGCGATCATTCGCGACGTTCTCGAAGGAAAAGACAAAGGGCCGCGAAGAGACATTGTTGTACTAAACGCCGCGGCGGCGATTATAGTAGCGGATATCGCCGAAGATTTCGAGTCCGGTATGGCCCTTGCCGAAGAGGCAATAGACAACGGCAAGGCACAGAGCTGTCTGGCCAGGCTGATAAAGGTTTCAAACAGTTGAAGGCTTTTTGATGGCTGCGGGTAAAAGAAAGTGTTGATACCAAAAGTAAAAATATGCGGGATAACAAACTTCGAGGATGCCGAGGCGGCGATGGACGCAGGCGCAGACCTGCTCGGTTTCAACTTTTATCCTCAAAGTCCGCGCTATATCGAACCGAGAGAAGCTCAACGAATAATCTCGAAGCTGCCGGCATTTATGGACATCGTAGGATTATTCGTCAACGCCGATTATGATACTATAAGAGAAACTATGGAGCACTGCTCCCTGAACTGGTTACAGCTTCATGGCGACGAAGGGCCGGAGTTTTGCCATTCCCTGGATTCGCTGCACCTGAGCACAATAAAGGCCCTGCGGGTCAAAGGCTATGAGGACATCAAAAAGGCCGAGCAGTACTTCACCGACGCCATCCTTCTGGACGCCTTCGACCCCGATAAGTACGGCGGTACAGGCCTGCAATTCGACTGGAATATAATCGGCCATATAAATAAACGGATATTCCTGGCAGGCGGCATCAATCCCGAAAATGTAGTCGAAGCGGTAAAACTCGGCGTATATGGAATCGACATTTGCAGTGGAGTAGAAGCAGGGCCCGGGAAAAAAGACCACAAGAAAATGAAACAGCTTTTCGAAAACATAAGGTACTTTAGAGCATAAACAAGGATAAAAAAAATGAAACACGACGGAAGGTGCGGTGGATTCGGCGGCTTCTATGTGCCGGAGGTTCTGATACCGGCGCTTGAAGAGCTCGAGGAAGCCTTCTACAAATACTATCAGCACAAACAATTCGTCGCCGAGCTGGAAAAGCTCTACAAAAACTACGCAGGCAGACCATCTCCGCTTTATCTTGCCGAAAGGTTCAGCGAATACGTTGGCTTTAAGGTCTATCTCAAGCGGGAAGATTTAATGCACGGCGGTGCGCACAAGATTAATAACACGCTCGGCCAAGGCCTGCTGGCAAAATACATGGGCAAGAAAAAAATCATCGCCGAGACCGGGGCCGGTCAGCACGGACTTGCAACGGCCATGGTCGGGGCCCTGTTCGGTATGGAAACCAAAATTTTCATGGGAACTGTCGACATTGAACGCCAAAGCGTCAACGTCCACAAGATGAAACTGTGTGGCGCCGAGGTAATCAGCGTTGAGGGCGGCACAGGGACATTGAAAGACGCAATTAACGATGCGCTGCGTTACTGGACGGCACACGTCACCGATACGTTCTACGTCTTCGGCTCGACTTGCGGGCCGCATCCGTATCCTACGGTCGTCAAGCACTTCCAAACCGTCATAGGCACCGAAGCCCGGCAGCAGTGCAAAGAGCAGTTCGGACGCCTGCCCGATATGGTCGTCGCATGCGTCGGGGGCGGAAGCAACGCACTGGGCATCTTCTCGGGTTTCCTCGCCGATAAACAGGTCAAATTAATCGGCGTCGAAGCCGGAGGCAAAGGCGTCGGCACAGGCAAACACGCTGCAACTCTGGTTGCGGGCAAGGTCGGCATCCTTCACGGTGCCAAGTCGTATCTGCTGCAGGACGAATTCGGCCAGGTAACCGAAACAGAGTCGGTAAGCGCAGGCCTCGATTATCCTGCCGTCGGGCCTGAGCACTGTTACCTGAAAGACACCGGCAGAGCCGAATACGTCGCGGCCGATGATGAAGAGGTGCTCGACGCGTTCGAAATTCTCACCAAAAAAGAAGGGATACTGCCCGCCCTGGAAAGCGCGCACGCGCTGGCGTATCTGATTAGCCTAAAAGGCAAACTAAGTCCCGACACGGTCACGGTGGTAAATCTTTCCGGCCGGGGCGATAAGGATGTAGGTATCGTAGAAAAACGCAGGCCGGTGGGTTAAAGGGTATTTGCAATGATAAGTTACGGTGAATTGTTTTCAAAACTGAATCGGGCGGCCCTGGTTCCTTTCTTTGTAATCGGCGACCCGGACAGCCAGACTTCTCTTGAACTTCTAAAAGCCGCAATCGACGCCGGTGCCGATGTGCTGGAATTAGGAATACCTTTCAGTGACCCGATTGCGGACGGGCCAACGATTCAAAAGGCCGACATCAGGGCAATCAACAGCGGTATGAACGTGCACAAGGCGCTCGAGATCATACGGCAGGTCAAGGCTTACAGGGACATACCTATCGGGCTTTTGATGTATTACAATCTCATATTCCAGTACGGCACGGACAAATTTTTCGCCGATTTCCACAAGGCCGGCGTCAACAGCATACTTATTGCCGATTTGAGTATCGACGACGCTGATGAAGTCCTCGCGCCTGCAAAGGCCGCGGGACTCGATACCGTCTTTATGGTCACGCCCAACACCGAAACTGAAAGGATAAAGCTGATAGCTTCAAAAACAACCGGCTTTATTTACACGGTTTCTCTTCTCGGCGTGACCGGCAGCAGGGACAGTCTTTCAAATTCGGTGCAGGGCCTGGTAGACAAACTTAAAAAAATTACCAGCGTACCGGTATGCGTCGGTTTCGGCATCAGCAAGCCCGAGCACGCGGCGACTGTGGCTGCGGCCGGGGCCGACGGCGTTATAATCGGTTCGAGAATCGTTCGAATCATCGAAGATAACCTCGACAATAAAGACAATATGATTTCGCAGGTTGCAGATTTCATAAAACAGGTCAAAAACGCCCTGCCGCAAAATCCGCGCTGAGACAAATCCGTCAAATCAAAAACAGATGTTAAATGCACAGACTATTAACAGAATACTTGCCGGCGCGGGAATGGGATTTATGGTCAAATTTCTGACTTCAGGTGGAAATTAAAAAATAATTACCGGTTTTACATACGCTGAAGATAGTATAACAATTGGCAGAATAAAATCTGTGGAAATGTTGGTGTAAATTTATAAGTTAGTTGTAATAAAATGAAAGTACCTCTTAAGAAAACACTGTCGTTCTATTTCAATAGTTTGTGGCTCCCTGCTGTGGTCTTCCTTGTGTTACTTGCAGTCTTTACTGCTTTAGCGGTCTTAACCACTATCTTAGCAATAAATTGGCAGACTATTATCATCATAGGTGATTTGCTGTTAATCTGCCTGGGTGTTGCGTTCGCAGGGATTTTGTCAGCCTCAATCTGGAATCTTATCAGGAAGCGCTGGGTAAAAGGAGCGATGAACTTCGTTATGCTTCCTGTCTGTGGTATAGTAGCATTTGTTGCTCTTTTTCTCACAATGTTTGTCTCAATGTTGGGACCAAGCGAAGACGGTTTTGCAAACAATCTAACGATTCCGGAGGATATTAACATTGCCGAGCCTACGGAAGAAATCCCTGCCGCGCCGGGTGCACCTGAGGATGCCTTTCAGGCGGAATTGCTCAACACCCTTGAACTCGACGGCAATTACGATACGTCTATAACCGCAGACATTTCTTCCTTAGTTACATTGCATCAAAAGAATCCTGATATTCTCCGCCGGTATCTTGCTACCAGCCCCTCATGGCGAGTCTTTGAAGATGAAAGAGGAATATTTTCCAAAAAAGGCACATTTGCTACAAGAAGGTGGATGATTGGTTCAAAGTGGCGATATCATCTTCACGGTTACTACACAAAACATGATATTGATATATGGTCAGAAGCCGGCATCGAAGATTTCCAGTCGCGGTTCACTATCGGATTTTCCGGTATTCCATGGGCGAGACGAAACAGGTACACAACTCGTCTGCAAGTTGGAGATACTACTGAAGTGTATCTTTCAAAAGGCAATGGTATGCATGAAAGCCACTGTGTCATAACGGCAAATGACCTAGTCGTCGAAATTTTTGAGCAATCCGAAGCGATGGAGCGAAGACTAACAAAGACGGCCATAAACTACATCTTTCAGGAATTCCAATCTCTGGCAGAGAATCCTAACTGGACTACTATTAAAGAATTAATTCCACCTGGCAGCATCAGGAATGGAGAACCATCATTCGAACTGCAAAACTCATTTCAACCGGGAATCTACGACTCTGAAATTTGGCTCAATCCAGGTGAATCTGGAATGGTTCATCTCAAAGCTTTTGAAGTTACCAAAGAAACTATCCTCTCGGAGTATGAATTGAAGGATTATTCTAACGAATGGATTGGGTGGTCAGATAATTCTGAAGAACTTTTCTTATCTAATACACATTTTACTATTTTCGAAGGCGACTGGGGCAAACCGTATGCTGCACGTTTTGAAGTATGGTTTGTCCCGGATTCAGGAGAAGCCGAACGAAAACTAATGGAAAAAGTCTTTAGGATAGAAGGATGGCAAAGATAAAAAGTTGAATAATTCAATCCAAGACGGCTCTGGCTTCGCGATTGCAGTTTCTATAATTTTGTATTGAGTCGGCCCTGACTTTTACCAAAAATATATTTTTGAACTCTGTGAAATCTGTAGCTAAGAATCAGCCATCGCGGCGATTGAGGGGTCATTGAGCGGTCCAGGCGCCGTTGATGGTCAGGGCTGCTCTTTTGGTTGCGGCGAGAACTGATTGTTCGGGCGAGGCCGGATGCTTTTGGGGCGGTTGGTTAGAAAGAGATTGTTTGACAAGGCCCAATAATAGAGTATAAGTGATATACTTCGAGAGATTCAGGACGTCTTGTGGCTGTGGATGAAAAGGACTAATCTTTACCGTTTTTTTGTGATTTACCTAAAGGGATTAAAATGGGAAAAACCCTCAAAACTTCGGCAAGAGACCGGAAATGCGCGTTTCCGAACTGCACAAATATCCTGAGTATCTATAACCATGAGATTTATTGCCATATACATCGGGATAAGATGTCTCAGAAGAAAAACCGCGGAAAAGTTCCATATCATCATGTTTCATAAAGACAAACAACCCCGGACCATGCCCGGGGCTAAATATAAGAAATAATCCATAAATGGTTATTGGGCGGTCCAAGCGCCGTCGACGGTAAGGGCGCAGCCCGTGACGTAACTTGCGCCCGGGCTCGCCAAAAAAATCAATGGGGCCTTAATCTCATCCAGCTCGCCCCAGCGGTTCATAGGGACACGCGACATTATATCGGCAGAGGCCTGCGGGTCATCGATTACGGGCTGGTTGATGTCGGTGGCGAATGGGCCGGGACATAAACAATTGACCGTTATTCCTTTCTGCGCGAATTCAACAGCTAAGGTCCTTGTCATCTGGACGACGGCGCCTTTGCTCGCAGTATAATTGACCCGATTTGCCATACCGACCAAGCCGAGCGTCGAGGCAATGTTGATGATTCGGCCGAAGCCTCGCTCGAGCATATAGGGACAGACAGCGCGGCAGCAATAAAAAACGCCGGTGACGTTGGCCTGCTGGACTTTGTTCCAGTCCTCGTCAGTCACCTCGGTAATCGGTGAACGGATATTAATACCTGCGTTATTAACAAGGACATCGACTTTACCGAATTCTTCGATGGTAAGAGCAGCCATATTTTCGACGCTTTTGCGATTTGTTACGTCGAGAACCGTCGCGATTACACGGCGGCTGGTCTTTCGGGCGATTTCGGAAGCGGCTTTGTCGATGTCGGTTTTTGTCCTGCTGGCGATGACCAGATCTGCGCCGTATTCGGCGAGGGCGGCAGCCATTGTATAGCCCAGGCCTCGCGATGCGCCGGTGACAATAGCGACGCGGCCGGTGAGGTCGAAGAGGTCATTCGGTTTTTGAGTGTCCATATTTTTTACCGAAATACAAAGTACGAAATCCGAAATCCGAAACAGATACTTTAACGGTATGGTGGGGTAATGCAAGGGGCAGGAAAAGTTATTGCGCTTTTACAGAGGTGATTTAGAGGTTATAATGGCTGAGTATGCACATCTTAATTTAAGGGGTAGCTGCGATGGCTGAAGGGTACTCAATAGACACCAAGGTGTACGCGACAGAGGATTTGAAACGGCTGAGTATGCACGATATGCTCCACTACTTCGAGGAGCAGGGTGCGATGAGGGTCTCGGATTTGCATATTAAGGTCGGTGCGCCGATCACATACCGGGTCAACGGCGACCTGCAGAAGATTAAGGGAATGACGGTTACGACGGAGATAGCGAAGCAGTTAATTTACCCGCTGCTGACCGAAGAAAAACTTTACAAGCTCGAAAATGAATACAGTGTTGACAGCTCGTACCGGCTGGGCATGCTGCAATTCCGGATTAATATATTCAGGGAGAACGACGGGATATGCGCGGCTATTCGGGCTCTGTCGCTGGATATACCGCCTATAGAGCAAATCGGGTTTGCGAATAATGTCTGGGAGGACATCGTCAACCGAAAACAGGGGCTGGTATTGCTTACAGGTATAACCGGCGCGGGTAAGAGCACGACTATAGCTTCGCTGATAGAGCAAATTAACCGCAAGCGGGCCTGCCGGGTGATTACACTGGAGGACCCGATTGAATATATATTCGAGCAGCGACACTCGATAATTTCGCAAAGGGAAATCGGCAGGGACGTTAAGAGCTTTGTTGACGGTCTGCGGTCGATGCTGCGGGAGGACCCGGACGTTATATTTGTCGGCGAGATGCGCGACCCAGAGACGATCGCGATGACGCTGATGGCTGCGGAGACGGGGCATCTGGTATTTTCGACGCTGCATACGAGGGACACGACCGGCACTATTACCCGGATACTCGATTATTTCCCGGAAGGCAGACAGGCGGAGGTGCGAAACCAACTGTCACTGGGGCTGCGGTGTATCATCAGCCAGAAGCTCATACCGAGAAAGGGCGGCCAAGGACGCGTCGTGGCGATGGAGGTACTCAACAACAACTACGCGTGCGCCAATAATATACGGACGGGAAAGATTGAGCAAATATATTCGCAACTGCAAACGAAAACAAAAAATGAGCCGGGCGAGAAGATGATTACAATGGAAAGTCACCTCGCGCGCCTGGTCAAGGCAGGCGAGATTGATTTGCTCGAAGCACAAAAATGGGCGAATAATATAAAGACATTCGCGGACTGCATGAAGCGGGCGGAACAAGAACCGCGGTATTGAGATGATATACTTCTGGTCGGTTGTGCTGATACTTATCAATGGGCTTTGCCTTCTGCTAGTGGCTTTTGCGATACCGGGTAACTGGCTGATGGTGATAGCGACAGCAGTCTTTGCCTGGCTGCTGCGCGAGCAAAACTTTATTTCAGTTTATACGCTCATTACAATTATGCTGCTGGCGATTCTCGGTGAGCTACTGGAGTTATTGGGTGGTATGGGCGCCGCCAAAAGGGCCGGTGCGGGCTTCTGGGGTTCGCTCGGTGCGATTGCAGGCGCGATAGGCGGAGCTTTGCTCGGTACTTTTTTAATCCCGGTTCCTATTATGGGCACACTGGTAGGTTCGGCTATCGGTGCGGCGGCAGGCTCTGCGATTCTATCAGGGGCCAAGGGGCAGAACAGGCGAACTCAAGTAGCGATGCATGCGGGTATAGGTCAGTTCATCGGTTCATCAATGAAACTTCTGGTCGGCGTTGTGATATGGTTTGTGATAGCAGTCGCGGCGTTCTGGCCGTAAGATAAAAGCCTAAGCGACGGCGGCGGCCTCTTCTTCCGGTTCGTACTGGTCGAACTGGACGCTGATTTTTTTGCTCACGCCTTTTGTCTGCATCGTGATTCCGTAGAGTATGTCGGCGATGCTCATCGTTCGCTTGGCGTGCGTGATGATTATAAATTGCGAGTCTTTCCGGAACTCGCGAATCATCATATTGAATCGCTCGTTGTTTGCTTCGTCCAGCGCGGCGTCGACTTCATCGAGGAAGCAGAACGGCGAGGGCTTTGTCTTGAACACAGCGAAGAGCAGAGCGATGGCAGTCATGGATTTTTCACCGCCGGACAGCAGTGATATGCTTCGCGTTTCCTTTCCGGGCGGTTTGGCGATGATTTCAATTCCGGCTTCGAGTATGTCCTCTGCCTCTTCGAGGATAATATCGGCTTTGCCGCCTCCGAAGAGTTTTCGGAAGACCTGCTGGAAGTTGTCGCGGATTTGCTCGAAGGTCTGCTCGAACTTCTCGCGGCTGGTCTTGTTGAGGCGATTGATTAGCTGCTGGAGCTGGCCCTTGCTACTGTTGAGGTCCTGGACCTGGGTCGAGAGGAACTCGTGACGTTTTTCGAGGGTCTCCTGCTCTGCGATGGCGTCGATGTTTACATTGCCGAGCCTGTCAATTTTGCTACGAAGTTCGGTAATTTCCTGCCGGACGGCTTCCCAGTCCACGTCTTTGTCCTGGTAATTGTCAAAGGCGTTGACAAGATTGATTTGCAGCTCATCTTTTACTCTCTCGATAAGGTCCTGCTGCCTGACTTCGAGCTGGCCAAGCTCGATTTTCAGTTCGCTGATTTGCTCTTCAACCTGTGTCTGCTCCGCGCGCTTCTGCTGGACAATTTCCTGAGCCTGTTTTTGTTTTTCGAGCAACTGTTCTATTTCACCGTGCAGTGTTTTGCTGTTCTGCTGGGTCTGGTCTTTTTCGACGTAAAGCTGCGAGACTGTTGACTCCGAGCTGAGGATATCTCTTTGGGCCTGTTCGGCCTGTTCGGTACAAGTTTGCATCTCCCGCTGTGTGCTTGTCTCTGCGCCGTCACTATCGGCTAATTGCTTTTGCAGCGATTCGATTGTTTCGGTGAGGGATTTAGCCTGCTGTTCGGTTTGGCCTAATGAGATTCGAAGCTCGGTAAGATTCTCATTTTGCGATTGCAGCAGGTTCCGTTTTTGAGCGCTATCGGCTACGAGCTGTATGATTCTATCGTTGCGCTGCTGGTTGACGGTTTCGAGCTCTTCGAGCTTTTGTCTTGAGTTATATTCCCGCTTTACCGATTGTGCGATTTGCTCTTCGAGCATTTCTATTTCGCCGCAGATGAGCGGCTGTTCCTCGCTCAGACGCTTTATGCTCTTCTCGTAGAAGCTCATCTTCGAGGCAATCTCGGTTTTTTCCGTGTTTGATTCGTAAACGGCTGTTCGCAGCTCGGTCTGCAATTTGGCGAAATGCTCTTTTGACTGGCCGGCCGCGGCGAGCTGCTGTTCGAGCTCGGTTATCTCGGCCTCCATATTGGCGATGATTTCCCGCAGCTGGCATATGCGGCTCTTTCTGCTGATAAGTCCCGAGGCCTTTGAGAGCGGACCGAGCTTGACGCTGCCGCCGATTGTTACAAGATCGCCTTTGGCGGTGACAAACTGGTATTCGCGGCCGAAGCGGTTTACAAGCCCCATCGCGGATTCGACAGAATCGACGAGCAGGCATTTGCCGAGGAGCTGCCAGGCAAGCGGGGCATATTTGTTGTCGTATTTTACGAATTCGACGAGCCGGCCTTTGACACTCTCGTATTTACTCAGGTCGGTCGAATCGGAGAAAGGCTCGATGCGGTTGAGACACAGAAAGGTGACTCTGCTGTCAAGATTATTTATGGTTTCGGTATCGGCAAAGAGTTTTTCGGCACTGTTAACGATTACCGAATCTGTTTTTCCTTCGAGACAGGCTTCGACGGCCTGTGCGTGCTCGACGTCGGCGCTGATGCAGTCGGCGACAAGGCCTTCAATGTAATCGAACCTGTTATCTGAGCGGCGTCTTTCGAGGATTGTTTTGACTGCCGAGGCGAGTCCTTCGCAGCGGGTCTCCATATCGGTCAGGATTGCAAGCTCACTGGTGATGGCGCTGCGTGCTTCCTTGACGTGGGCGAGGCGTTTCGTGTCGGCCTGGATGTGCTCGTCGAGCTGTTTGGCCTTTTTGTTCTGCACGTCGAGGTTCTGGGTCAGCTCGGTGATGTTCTTTTCGACATCGGCGGCGCGGGTTTCGTACTGGGCCTTTTCAGTCAGGAGCTGTTCGAGCTCCTGTTTGGCGGTGTCGGCCCGGCCGTTCAGTCTGTCTTTCTGGGTGGAAAGACTGCTGCGATAGTCGCTGAGGCTCTGCAGCTCGTTATGTAATTGCGCGGTCCTGCGGACGATATCTATGATGCCGCTTTTTTCGTCTTCAAGCTCATCCTCCAGTGAAGTACATTCACTGTTAGTTTGATTTATGACTGCCTGGAGCTCTTTGAGCTGCGCGGTCTTTTCTTCCAATTCGCTCGAGCAGCGCCGGCGGTCCTCTTTACATCGGGCAAGGTCTGTTACGAAAAGCTCTTTTGTCTGGCGGAGCTTTTCGACGCGCTGTGCGGCGTTTTGTTTTCTTTCGTCCAGCTCACTGATTCGCGTCCTTAAAAACTCGATGCGCTGGAGATGCTGCTCTATCTTGCTCTGGGCAGCGACAAGCGAGTTGTCGGTCTGATTTATTCTGTTCTCCGTTTCGATGATTTGCCGGCCAAGCTCGCTAACCAATGCGTCGTTGCCAGCGACCTCGGCTGCCACTGCGGCGAAGTGCTGCTGTACTTCGTCGAGCTGCTGTTTTTTTTCGCCGGAGGTCTTATCCAGCCTTGCGTACTCGACGAGCGAATAGTTGACCTGCAGCTCTTTGAGCCGTTCGGTATACCTGAGATAGCTTCGGGCCTTGCCGGCCTGGTGCTTGACGCTTCGAAGCTGTTTTTCGACTTCGCCGAGTATATCGGCCAGCCGAAGGAGGTTCTGCTCGGTCCTTTCGAGTTTTCGCAGCGCTTCTCTTTTATGTGCTTTGTATTTACTGATGCCAGCCGCTTCTTCGAAGATTGCGCGGCGGTCTACCTTCGAGGACTGGAGCAATTGGCCGATTTGTCCCTGTTCGATAATGGAATAGGCTTTGGCGCCGACGCCGGTATCCATAAACAGCTCTTTTATGTCCCTCAGCCTGCAAGGCTTATTATTTATGAGGTATTCGCTCTGACCGCTGCGGAAGATTCGGCGAGTGATTTGTACGCCGTCTGCTTCGATGGGCAGTGTTCCGGAGGTATCGGCAAAACACAGGCTGACCTCGGCTGAGGCAAGCGATTTTCTTATGGTCGAGCCGCTGAATATCACATCCGACATCTGGTCGCTTCGAAGACTCTTTACACTCTGTTCGCCGAGCACCCACCTGACTGCATCAACGACGTTGCTCTTGCCGCATCCGTTTGGTCCGACAATGGCTGTTATGGAACCTTCGAAGTTCAGCTCCGTCTTGTCAGCGAAGCTTTTAAATCCGTCCAGTACAATTTTCTCAAGTCTCATCAGTACCCTGCGTTCAATGTCCGATAATTGTAAAAGAAATATTCATTTTCCGGGTTAAACCTCGGCTGGTACTATTCTTATCGGCCCGTGCTTTGTTTTCACTTGAGGCCTATTTGCGGCACAGGCCCGGCCTGGAACTGACAATCAATCGCGCCCTTTTGAACCATTTTATCGAGCAGCGCGATGATGTCAGAATACGCGACGGCCAGTCCGACCTGGTCGGTCGGTGTCCTCCTTGTCGGCTCGGCGCCGAGGGAGCGGATGATGTCACCAAGCTCGTAGGAGCACTTAAGCGAGATAGGCGGAATTTCCGTTCTGCCCGGAATCTTTCTTATAACGGTGACATATTCCTGTCCCGACGGCGCGTTGAGTGTTATAGCTCCATCTTCCGACTGTACGAACAGGTTGGCCTTGCAGAACAACGGCCCGCCGAATATTGCTATTCGCGGCTGGCCGCTGCGTGCGACGAAGAGGAGCTTTTTACGGGCAAGTGTGATTTGTTCGAGGTAGAAGCTGCGGCCAATCAGCTCGTCGCTGATGGAGATGTCGTCCAATTTTCTAAGCCTTTCGTACGCAGCCAGTAAGATTTCAACGTTATCGTCCCGAAGCAGACGGCGACAGACGGCGATGGCGTCACTTCGCTTGGCGCTGCGACCGATAGCATCCACAGCTTCGATGCGCCGGTTCGAGGCGGTATCAAAGGCCGTACGTCTTAGAATATCGAGCCCCTTATCATCACCGAGATTGAGCATCGTCCGGGCGGCACGAAAGCGAACGTCCGCGTCGGGCGAGCTGAGAAGCCTGTCAAGCTCCGCCAGCGAGCTTTTGCCGATTGCTTCGAGAGAGATTTCAGCATTGTCCCTGTCACCTGAACCGGTCAGGCTCCCGATTGACTCGTCAATTTTCTTCTGCCTGTCGGCGCTGCTCAAGGCCAGGTAAGTAGCATTTATTATATCAATGAAGTGCTTCTTATGGCCTTTGTATTTCGGGGGCAGCATCATTTCGACCTGGCCGGCCGATACGGCTTTGGCCGTGTCCTGGCCGAATCGCTCGATGAGCTTATTGCGGATGGCGCCAGACACTAAGAAATCCGGCCGGCGCAGCGAAATCATCATCTTATAGTTATCAACGGCCTTGCCACCGGCGAGGATATAGCCTACTCTCAGGTTGCCAGTCGGGTTGATTTTATCTATATAGACCGGTCCTTCCACGGTCGCCAGTACCTTCGTAGTAAGTCCGAAGCTGCCGATGGCGCGAAGCTCGGCACCGTAAAGCTGGCCGTGCTCGATGCTGATTGACTGAGCTGCGCCCGGGACCGCCACACGCACGTCGAACAAACTGCCTCTTCCTGTAGTAGGCACCAGGCCCTCGGCGATAACAACCGAAGTATCAAGGCTATTTATCAATTTATCAATATCAGTGCTGGGTACATAGCGCAGTATATAATGTTTCAAATATTCTCTTATGTTCGGCGGGCAATCGGCTGAGCCGGTACCGGCCAACTCACCGACGATAGCGTAACCCTGCACCGGAATGTAATCAGGTGAAAATATGTCCGCTACCTGTCCGATGGTGGTTCCGGATTCGACGCCGACAGTGGACTGGTCAAAACGGTCGGCAGGGTCAGTTTTGTCTTTACCGCCGCAGCCTGCAAAAAACATAAGGACAGCTGCCGTCAAAACACAAACGAGTATTGGGACACCACGTGGGGTATCCCACTGTGATTTGAATAAGCCTGCTGTCATATCCACTACCCCAAAAAGCATTGCTTCAACAATAAGCCGTTAAATAGTAGGCGTTTGCGCAACGGCAGTCAAGCCAATTCTACCCGCACCCCTTATGTGTGTTTATCTTCGCCAAAGGCCCCTATGTATTTCCCTTTTCGCCCTTCGGTGAACCATTAAAAACTGTAATTTTCATCTTCGATTTCTCCTTCTGGCTGCGGATTATCGTTTTGAAGCTGTAATTAGAAAAATCGGATACTGCTTCAATGTCCCCTGTGAATCCGGCCTGTTTAGAACATGTGCGGTCTGTGTTTTAATCTGGCTAAAACCGGCTTCTTTCAGCCGGTCGGTAAACTCATCGCGGCCAAATCCATTATGAGCAACCTTCGTATCGCTGTGGAAGCTGCCGTCTTCCTTATCGAGGTCGCAGATAGCGACCCTGCCGCCGTGACGCAGCAGGTCGAAGAATCGTTCAAGCAGCACCTGCGGTCTTTCAATATGATGAAATGCCATAGAGCTGAAGACAAAATCGAAGTTCCCGCTGAGCGGATTTTCTTTAGTCAGGTCGGCTTTTTTTATCGTGACATTATTGATGTTATTTTTTGCGAGTTTATCGAAAAGCATCTTTAGCATCTGTTCCGAGGTATCGACCGCTGTGATTGATTTTACCGAATCGGCCAGCAGCATCGAGACAAGTCCCGTTCCGCATCCGAAATCCATAGCCTCGGTATCCTTATTAAGTGCCGTGGACTGCTTTATTTTGTCGACGATAGCCCCTGTCATCCCGAGCCGGTGCGGATTATCGTCCCACGTCGCCGCCTTGACATCGAAAACATCTCTACCAATGTTATTGTTCATAACCATTGTTCCTGATTTTATCTAAGTACGTGCCGGACCAGCCGCCTCATTTCGAGACGACAGTCGAGCTGGCAGGCCGTACATACTGTCGGCTTCTTTCTGTTTGGCCAGTACTTCCGCACTGAGCCTTCGGTAAACCGCCCGCACATCCAGAATACCGAGATATTTTTCACCATCGTCGCTTGCCGTTACAGGTAAAAATTCTGCGTCGAGATTTTTCGCTTCATCCAGGGCATCCGACAGAGGCGCGTCCGGTTTGAGTGATTCCGACACCGGCTCGGCAATATCAAGAGCTACGAGCCATTCGTTGAGCTCCTGTGTTGCAAAGGTGTTCCTGATGCCGTTCAGCGTAATCAGGCCGGCCAGCTTATTGTCGTTATCCACGACGGGGTAACACGGGCTGCTCGTACCCCCGACCACCCTTATCATCTCGCTCAGCGGCATGCCGGCGTCTATGACGGGTACGCTTGTATCCATTATGTCCGCAACCGTATAAGTTTTTATCAGGTCGTCCTCGGTGATATTCAGGCCGAGCTCACCGGCCTTTTTCGCGCCGAACTTGACGCCCAGCGGCCCTATCATCTGCAGAATGAATGCCCCGATGATAACGACCAGCAACATTTCAGCACTTGTCTGGCTGTCGAATTTCCGGCTGGCCATAATCAAAAGGCCGACGGCTATACCACCCTGCGGATAAAGACAGAACCCGAGGTAGTTTCTGATGGTTTTAACGGCCCCGGAGTAGGCCGCACCGAGATACGCACCGGAAGTCTTACCGACGATACTGCCGATGACGTAAGCGGCGACAAGCAGCCATGTCACTATATTACCCAGCTCGAACTTGAGCATCGCGCCGACGAAGACAAAGAACAGGATGTAAATAGGGACCGAGAACCTTCGCATAAGGTTGAAGCACGAGGCCATTCTTTTACGTCCGACGTTGACCAGCACCACGCCCAGTGTCATAGTCGCCAGGATTACGTCGAGGTCGAACTTGACTGCTATGCCGATGACCAACAAAACCGAGCCAAGTGTAAAAGCCAGCATCTTCTCAGGTTCGTCGATTTTTTTGAGGATACGAATCAGGATAAGGCCCGATGCGCCGCCCAATAAAATTGCAACCGGAATATGATAAGCCAAACCCGCCAGCGCGTGCGACAATCCGCTCTGCTCGTGCCTAGTTATAACACCGGCCACACTAACGCCCACCGCGTACAGCAGCAGCGCAAGCGCATCGTCGAGCGCGACGATAGCCGTCAGCATCGCCGTCAAAGGCCCGCGCGACTTATACTCCCACAAAACGCTGACCGTCGATGCAGGGTCCGTCGCCGAACAAATCGCCGCAAAAACCACCGCGACCGCAACAGACATTTGCCACGTCGAGAAAAAAATAAGGACTGAAAAAGTCAGTACACCGACAAACAGAAAGGCCGCCAGACCTTCGAACAGCAGAATCATCCAGACCTGCCTGCCGAACTTTACAAACACCTCGCGCTTAAGCTCACCGCCGACCAGAAAACCGATGACCCCAAGCGCAAGAACGTTGAAAGCTTTCATAACGCCGACAGCTTCGGGCGGGAAAACGCCGAGTACCGGCCCGATGATTACGCCCACGATAACGTAGCCGATTATCTGCGGGATGCGAAACCGCTGGATAATCTTAGCACCGATAGTCCCACAGAAAACCGCGATACCTACCAGCAGGATAATGTTTAACTCTTCAGTCTTCACAGAAATTCCGGACCTGACTGTACATTCAGTAATCCACGGCGGTCGATAAGTTCAGCACAGTATCTGGCAAATGATGTTCCTTGTCCGCGGCCGTGTGTCGAAATCAATAAGTATAATCTGCTGCCAAGTGCCTAAGGTCAGTTCGCCGCCTACAATCGGTATAGTAACAGACGGGCCTAACAGCGAGGCCCTGACGTGGGCGTGGCCGTTATCGTCGTGCCAAGTCTGCTCGTGCTCGTACCGCGCATTTATCGGTGCGATTTTTTCAAAGGCTGCTTCCAGGTCATAATTTGCCAGTCCCGGCTCATATTCGGTGGTGGTTATACCAGCCGTCGAACCGACGACAAATACGGTTACGATACCGTCTTTTACACCGGATTTTTTAACAGCAGCGACGACAGAATCGGTTATGTTGATTACGTCGTTATTTCCCTTGCTCTTTATCTGGAGTTTTTCGGTTTTAGTCATTGCTGCTTACCCTTATATTAACCGGCGTTGCGCTGATGATGTTAATGATAGCCGGTCAGGTAAGACTCATCAAGTGACCATTTTGATGGTTACTAAAGATAGGATGTACACCCTCCCCGGCCCGGCTGAACTCTGTCTTGTTGTTACTGTTCTGTAGGTTCGACTGCTTCCCATTCGTAAACTTCGGGCGATTCACTATCGCCCGAGACCATCCAGAGCTTGCCGAAACAGGTATGGTCCCTGTTTATCCAGCCTGTGACGTAGCCCAGCCCTTCGATTCTGTCCCCGTCCTGGCTCGCTGCCACAGCATAGCCGCTGGTAATGAAATACAGCTTCCTGTAATGTTTTTCGCCGTTTTCATCCTCGTACACTTTCAGCGGAGCGATGTTCCCTTTGAAAACACTGGTGACATTGGTTTCATTTCTCTCGTTCAGCACTGCATATTCAACACCGTCGAGTGTGAATTTTCCTTCCCAAAAAGCGGCAACGTCGCCGTCGGGACTGATGCGAATGCTGACGTTGCCGCGGGACTGCCCATCCTCGTTAAGATCGACGTAATAATGAGTCGTTTTTTCGAACTTCGGCTGCACAGGGAAAGGGTCTCTTCTTCCGCCCATATCATAGGAGTCCAGGGCCGGATTTATAAACAGTTGTCCTTCATCCCAGGGCATGGCGTTCGGGTCGGCGTATCTGTCGGCGCCGGAACCGTGGAAGGCGGCGAAAGGGTCCATGCTTATCATCGATACTCCGAGAACAAGCAAACCTATGGCCAGTGACACAAGGACCAGAAGCAGCAAAAAACCGCCATTGTGATATTTTACACGGCTTAATTGTTTTATAGATTTCATTTTTTGTACTCCGCGAAAAGGTTAATCAGAAACAGCCGGATTATAGCTTCTTCACATTTATTCGGTATAAACAAAATACTGTGTTAAAATATACTTTGCGGCTGCCTGGCGCGGCCTTTGAATTCAAACTCCTTATAATCCTTGTAGTTACTTGTGATAAAAATTTTTCCTTCCAGCATATTATCGTCCTTATCGAGCCAGCCGCGGACGTAAATCTCACCTGAGAGTATTTTGACTATGCTTCTTCCGGTTTCCTGCATTTGAAATTCACCCATGCACAGGAAGTACAATTTTGAGGGGTTTTCATTTCCATCCTCGTCCACATATTTTTTATCGAGATAAAAGCTGCCCGCAAAGCCGGCGCCGGTGATGTCATACTGCAGTTCCGGACCCTTGTGATACCTGCCGTACCAACCGCCGGAAACACCCTTGCTGCCGACGTAAAGCCTGATTTCACCGCGAGGGTCCCCTGTCTGCGGCTCCTTTACGTTGCCGTCAAGTTTAAGAATCTCAATCAAGTTCGGCTCTGCCGGCGGCGACTGCGATTCGGCCTGTTTCATCTGGCGCGCTTTCCATTCGGCCCAGGGCATAATGCCCGGCGTATTGGGGTCTTTAGGCTTAGGATTAAATACTCCCGCCTTTTGAAGAAAAAACACCAATACGCCCAGGCCTATAATCACAATCAGAATAACCATAGCATAACCATTGCTTCTGTGTGCCTTTGGGATTTTGTTGTGTACCGTCATATCTGGTCCTCCGAACTAAAACTGTCCCGGTTGGTCGGGATTAACGCAAAGCATTACACCCTCAAAAACTCCTGCCGATGTGCAGCTATGTATTCGGCCAGCAGCACCTGAAAATCATCCTCGCAGTTTTGGAACTCCTCGTCAAGCTCATACAAAATCTCCCTGTCCTCTTCTGTCATCTGCTCAATCTGTTGTTTTCGAAGCTCTTTGATTCTCGGCGGCCGGCCGTTCTCGAACACCGCATTTGCCCGCCGGACGATATCGGCAAATCGTTGCGCGCCAATCGCCTCGAACCCATCCGCCGCCTCAACCGCATAATCGGCGAACGACTCGCCGAAGTAATTCCCGAAACCGCCTATCTGCACAAGCCTCCATAGCCACAACACACTCCAGCAGACTTTTTCCGCCTGAGCCAGGCCATCGAAGCTGACCTTCTTGAGGTGCTTTTTCACCCTGCCGTGCATCGCCAACACATAGATATCAGGGTGACGTTTATGGCCTTTCGGCCCGTACAGTCGCTTCTTTGATAACAAGCCCCAGCCGAACAGCCAGGCCGCGATAACCAAGACAATGATAGCTGCGATTAAATATCCCATCGGTGCCCTGTTTATAAAAGCAATACCCCATCAGACTATATCCATAACACCATTTATATCAACAAAAAAACGTTCCCTTCAAGAAGCCTTGATACCCATTATTCAAACTTAAATATTCAATTTTCTATGCGTTCTCGCCTGCGCAGCCTTCCACAAACGATTTTATTTCATTTGACATATCAGCAGATACCCATATAAAATTACCAATGTGCATGTTTACTACGGAGGAATTATGACAACAGCAAAATTAATAATCCTTTTAATCCTGATAGTTTCTCCCGGCCGAGCCGGAATCGCCGCTATCGAACCGGTTGATTCGGTCAGCGAGTTTGACGACGTCCGCTGGAAGGATTTGAGCAGCATTGATGTCGCCGATTTGCGAAAGTGTTTGGATACTTTGACATTCAACAAAGATACAGTCTGGCCGAAAGAGATTAAGCCCGCTGCTGAAGAGCTGATGCTAAAAGCCATGGTTCCTCCTCTCGGTGTGAAGAAGCTCCATGAAGAGGGTATCACAGGCCAGGGAATCAATATAGTGATAATTGACCAGCCGTTGCTGCAGGACCACCCGGAGTTCAAAGGAAAAATAGTCGCTTATTATGATACGGAGTGTGACGGTCCGCCCACGAGTATGCACGGCCCGGCTGTGGTTAGTCTGCTTGTCGGTGACAAGTGCGGCACGGCTCCGGGAGCGAAAGTCTATTACGCCGCCGTCCCATCCTGGAAGGGTGACGCTTCGTATTATGCCAAAGCCCTCGACTGGATTTTGGAACTCAACGCCACTTTGCCGATCAATGAAAAAATTCGTGTTGTATCTGTCTCAGCGGCGCCGTCCGGACAGGGTTCACCCTTCACGGAAAAATGCCAGATGTGGGATGAAGCCCGCGAACGTGCCAAAGAAGCAGGCATTGCCGTTCTCGATTGCACAAGCCACACAGGCTTCATAGGGCCCTGTTATTATGACCTCAAAACACCGGATGACCTGCGAAGATGCAGGCCGGGCTTTCCAGGCGTAGAGGATTCCGTGTCAACTCGCCCCGTTTGCGCGCCTTGCTCACCGCGCACTACCGCCGAGCAGTATGAGCCGGACAACTTCAGTTACCAATATAACGGGCGAGGGGGATTGAGCTGGTCTATTCCTTACACGGCCGGCGTACTTGCTCTCGGCTGGCAAATCGAACCCGATTATTCCCCACAATATATGAAAGACCTTCTCATAGTGTCCGCTTATCCATGTCGTTCGGGCGGGCGAATTATAAACCCCCGGAGGTTTATCGAATTTGTAAAAAATCCGCTTCGAGCCGAAAAAGAACTCGATAAGCTAAAAGGCGCTGTCGTCGGGACAAACCAAAATCCGGTTGGTCTTTGGAAGTCAGTCGATTTTGTAAGTCAAATCGAAGATTTTTTTCCAGGCCATAAGATATGGACAGGAAGGCTACACCTCAAATCAATTGTTTTTCGCAGTAACGGAACCACCTCCTCCTTTGTCAGGTGGAAAGACGGCAAAATAATTCATGAATCAGGCAAGGCCAAAGCCGATTACGTAATCAAGAAGATGAACGGCCAATTTTATATGTTCTTCCCCTGGTTATCAGGCGATGTTACCGAGCGCGGCATGAAACCAAAATACTACGTACTGCAGAAATCTGACGAGTCGGATAACAACTGAAGCGCATCCGGTATCTAGCAGCAGATGCTGAAAATTCTTTCTTTTTCAAAAAATTTCTGAAAATTCCGGTCCTTGTGTGCGTCTTGATATAGCAGTTGCGGGTCTGTCAGGGTACTTACGGTGTATCGTTTCTGCCGAAAAACGCATCTGATTTGGCTTGCCAATGACGGCCTGCGGGCGTATAGTACCTGCTCTTTGGGAGCAAATAATGCTAATTTTTAACTGGAGGTACTATTTATGAAAGCAAAAAGAATCAATAGGGGATTAGTCTGTTTCTTGCTGGCTGTTGTACCGCTTGTTTGTGTATTCTGCGGTCCCGCTGTTGCCGGTGATACAGCCTTAGAGACAGTACCGGCCGACTGTGTGTTCTGCATCAGGCTGAACAATTTCGATTACACGCTCAGCCAGCTCGACACATTCCTGGCAGGCACCTCGCCGATAGGCGTTTCTATGATAGCCCGGATGCAACTGGCCAATATGTTAGGCGACCCTATGCTGCAGGGCATAGACACGGCAGGCAGTTTCGTTATATTCGGTATGGCAGAAGCCAAAGAAACTGCAGATGCGGAACCGGATATATTTATCGCCGCGTTACTGCCGGTCAAAGACCACCAGCAATTTATCAATCTAAGTCAAAACGTCGGCGAGCCTGATGCCGAAGGCGTCAGCACAATTTCGATAAGACCCATGATGGCCATGCCTGCCGACCCCAATGCACCACCCCCTCCGGCAAAAATCTTGCTCTGCACCAAGGCCGGACAGTTCGCCATGGTCGGACCTGAAAATAAACGTTCGCAACTTATTGAGCTGGCAAAATCTATCTCATCTGGTCAGGCTTCAATGGCGAAAAAAGTCGACGCAGACCAGGCCAAGCTGGCCGCCGAGATGCCGATATGGACATACGCCGATATCGAGCAGGTCAATAAGACATTCGCAGCTGAGATAGAAAAAGGCTTTGCCGAGATGGAAAATGAGCTCAAAAACATGCAGGGCGCGCCCGGCCAGCCGCAGATGAAAAACCTCGATGAGATTATGAAAGTCTATTTCGATATGATAAAGGCATTTCTGGAGCAGGGTAAATACGCGACCATTGCATTAAAGCCCGAGCCTTCGGTGCTGCGAATAAAGAAAACCCTCGCGGCGAAGCCCGGTACCGAAATGTCCAAGCTGCTGACCGCCGATGCAACTTTGCCAAAAGAGAATAAGCTCGTTGCACAGCTCGAAGACGGCGCTGCGTTAACCGCCGCGGTTAAAATGAACAAGGCCTGGATGGAAAAGCTCACCAAAATAGGGATAAGCTTTATGAAGGCCATAGGCTCCGGCGACGCCAACGCGGCGGATGAGACGGCCAAGTGGGAGCAGCTTTGCAAAGACAGTGTCGATTCGATGGGCCAGTTACTTGCCTTTTCACTAAAAACCAATCCGGGCAGCAGGCCCCCATTTGCGTTCGAGTACTATCTCGAAATTAAAGACAAAGAAAAGTACGACAAGGTGTTCGAGGAGTCGGCGCAACTGATGAAGATTGGCTGTTTTGCCAAGATGTATAAGGACATGGGCATAGAGATGTCTTTCGACGTCAAGCGCGGCACAAGCGAATACAACGGCGTTACTATCGATTCGGCAAAGATGACAATGAAGGTCACCGATATGAACTCGCCGGAAGGACAGATGATAAACGCCATGTACGGCGATGGCTTCGAGTACCGTATGGGGTACGTGGACGGCATTTACCTGATGGCGGTCGGTGGAGACCCGGACGGCAATATAAAGAAGATGGTCGATTCGGTAAAAGCCGGTGCGGACAAGCAACCCAACGCTGAAACTACTGCAGCGATGGCGCTGCTGGGTGACGCAAAAGACGCTGACTTCTTCGGGACGTTCAATTTCATCAGGCTGATGTCGATGGGCATGGGTTTTATGCCGACACCTATGCCGATTCCATTCGACCAGATACCGACCAAAAGCAATATAGCTTTTGCAGGTAAAGTAAGTGACGGCAAATTAGTAGCTGACGTGGCTGTTCCGAAAGAGCACATAATGGAGATTTCGATGGGAATGCAGATGCTGATGCAGCAGCAAATGCAGCAACAGCAGCAGGGTGGACAAGAGCCGATACAATAATTAGTTGATAGTCGTTAGTCGATAGTCGTTAGAAAATGATATTAAAACGGCGCGGATCGAATTTCGGCCCGCGTCGTTTTTTTTGTGCTGTGGAACTGCAAAATCAGTTGAATATTTTTCTTGATTTACGGCCCTCAATGGGGTAATCTATTCATCAGCGAATTTCAGCCGGAGGACAAAAGATGAAAAAGCGGCTCGTCGTGCTAATCCCAGTACTTCCGGCTGTCTGAATACCGTCAGCGAATGTTTGTGAGGTAAATGGAATGAATCCTGAAATTGCACTGCCTGTGGGGGAACACCAAATTGAACTTATTGTCGATGATGGTATCGAGTTGTCACAGCCGGACTACTGCACGGCGAATGTGATTGGTCCGGCAAGGGCTAAACTGTTCTGTATGCCGCAAGTCCTCAACAGCAACAGCCGGGGATGGATTCTGGCGATGCTTTCTATGCCGGCAGGTGTACGCCGCTGCGATATCAACGGTAACGTACCGCTTGTCTTCTGTCCGGGTGAAGTCCAGTCGCGATACTTTAGTATATTTCAGGCGCATAGGTGGGGGCGCAAACAGACTTATATCATGGCATGGTTCGACAAAAGAGATTGTATGGAACATTTATGTGCCGGATTCAACAACATTGAGATAGCCGGCCAATTCACAAGCGGCAGATATTTTTACGGCAGCAACCGGCTCTATGTCGTCAGCCGCAGACACAGGCGCTGGAGATTTGCGCCTTAGCGAAATTAACAGCGGCTCGTGTTACGGCATTTTGTTGAAACCTTGCCATCTGACAGTCCATCGGCCGTTGTCTGGAAAGCCGGGAGCGACTCTATCGGGACAATCATCCCAGCCGGCGGCCATCATCGCGACCGCAGTCAACAGGCCACTATTACCCGGAAGGTAAATCGGTAAGCTTTCAGTCTGGTAATTATGGCCGTTAGGTAAATATGTGTTCTTCGGCGTATCCAGCAGCAGGGCATCAATTGCAAGATTGGTTTCACCGAGTCTGGCAGCGGTCATTGCAATCATAGGATAATCCCAGCCCCAGGTTTCTTTATAGTCCCAGCTCTTCATTACGTGTCGAAGCGTTTTTCCCATCGTTTCTTGATCGATTAAATGAGTGGACGGTAACAAACCGTAAGCTGCAAGCATACAGGGATGACCTCCTTCTTCAACCAGCGGAGTTTCCTGTTCCAAATAAATCCCGTCATGCACCGGCAGCGGCACAAGGTTTTTGATGATGTGGTCCCACTTCGGTTCGCGTTCAAGTCCGAGGCGATGTCGCCACTGGTTGGCTTTATCCAGTCCCCATGCCCAGTAAGCCAGCTCGAAGGCTGGGTTTTTTGTGCGGGCAAAATCGCTGACGTTAAATTCTCTTGCGGAAAGCAAAGGAGGACCTAACTCAAAATATTTTCTTTGCTCGTTGAAGTGTACGAAGGACGCCATAAACTCGGCACTGTGCTGCACAATATCTTTATATTTTTCGAGTGTCTGCCTTGTCGGCTTCTGACGGTACACAAGCTCGGCGTAATAAATCGGATGCGGCTGTTGCCAGATTAGCAGCGGCCCGATATCGGAAGGCGCATCGGCACCGTCTGGGCCGACCATCTTCGGCCAGCGAACTCCGTCATAACCTTGCCTTTGGGCAATGTCTCGTGCAACCGGCAAAATCCGCCTGTACCAGTCGAGAGACCTCTCGAACATATCGAGGCGGTCCCACAGCGCGAAATGAACGCCGTGCCACCAATGCATCTCCAAATGGAATTTGCCGTGCCAGCTATTGCACGTCAGTCCGGTCTCGGCCGGCGGGTACTTCTGCGCGGATTGAACAGCAGTAAGATACTGCGATAAAACAATTCTTCTTTCCAGCTCTTTCCAGCGGGGGTCTTTGCTCTGCGAAAGGTCTATCGCAGCGCCGGTCGCCCAGAATTGTGTCCAGTGATTTCCGCATTTTTCTCTTGTCTCCTTAAAATTAAAATTAAAGCTGGGTGGCTCCGTGTTCTTCTTCGAAAGCAACACACATAATTCAAAGGAGTTCACATCGGCAGGCGGCATCAGTTGATAGTGGTGTTTCGAGATTTCTTTCAATTTGCCCACCGCAGAACATCTCAGGTTGCAGTAATACTTCAGGTCATCCATTATCCGAAGCAGAACGGCGCCGTGCTCATCGATTTTCAAAATTCTCGTTGTGTGTTTATCAGGCTCGTCCCAGTTCGACACAATCGGCCCCCATTCGCCGGAGGCATAGGGAAATTTTACAGATACCCGAAGTCTGCCCGATTCGAGCAGTGCGGACCTGACGCTGACCGCGAGCATATCGAGGTCAGGCTGACACAGCGTTTCGACTTCGACTTTCTGCCCGTCGAGCACAAAGGTACTGTTCAGAATACCCCTCCAAAGGTCGAGGCTCTGATGAGTGTCTTTCAAATCTTCAACAGATGCCGGTGAGTCGTCAGACTTGAGCAAATCGAAACCGATTTGGGTAAGATTGATTCGATGCGGATTGGCTCGAAGGTAGGCGGCGGCAGGTGATTTGCGGATGAGGTTGTAAGGCACCGGGCGGCCGAAGGTGTCGACCAGCTCCAACGTGTCTTCGAGCTTATAATTTTCGGTATTGGTAAACGAGTGCCAGCCCCACTCGGCCATTGTCGTCAAAGGGATGCCCTTTTGATAAAGGCCGGGGAAGGACTGCAGGCCGGTCAAATCTGCGGTAAAGGTAAACCTGCCGTTGCCGACAGACAGCGGTGCAAGGGCATCAAACCCGGTCACTGACACGTTGTGCCGATTAACCAGGGCGTAACGGTCGATTTGCGGAGTTTGTGGCGAACCTGCAAAGGCTCCCTGAAACAGCAAAGCAGGCACTATCGCAAATATTATCTTCCTTTTCACTTTGACGGCCTTCAAAAAAACCTGCGTGACGGCGCCATTATGTCATACCCAGGTTTATAAATCAAATCCAAGGCAGGGCTGTCCGTCTGTGATTCGTGATTGTCCGCAGCGGTCCTTTCTGGTAAGCTACGCCCTGCTTCTATTGATTGATTTTTGCTTATCAGGATTTCGGATATGGCGACAGAGGTAAGGCTGCCGCAACTCGGCAAGACAATGGAAGAGGGTATCATTATCAAATGCCTGGTGAAGGCCGGGGACAAGGTCGGCCGAGGCGACGTACTTTTCGATATCGAGACTGATAAAGCTACGGTGGAAATAGAATCGCCGGATTCGGGTCTTGTCAAGGCGATACTAGTCGAGCCGGGCCAGACCGTCGCAGTACATGAACCGATACTGATTCTGGGCGATAAAGACGAGCAGGTCTCGCAGGATTTTATTGATTCAATCAAAAAGAAGGGGGACTCAAAAGCCGCCGGGGTTGTTACTGCGATGGGCAAATCGCCGACTGTTGCGACGCACGCTGAGATTTCCGAGGCGGTCCGGGCCGGCGATGATGTATCGGGACAGTACAAACTCGGTCAGGTTTTTCCACTCGGCCGACTGCAGAAGCTGACCGGTCAGCGGATGCTCCAGTCCAAGCAGCAAATTCCGTGCTTTTACCTGACGGCACGGGCAGACGTGACCGGCCTGGTAGAGTACCGAGAGAAAATCAATCGCCAGGGTGAACCGAAGGTTTCTTATAACGATTTTATTATCCGCGCGGCGGCGATGGGACTGGAGCGGTTCGAGATAATGACAGGCCAGGTGGAAAGCCAGGCCATAAAGCTTGCTGACAGTATCGGTGTGGGCCTTGCTATATCGGTGCCGGGCGGCGTAGTGGCGCCAGTGGTTAAGGACGCTGATAAAAAAGACGTCCATCAGATTGCACGCGATACAGCAGCACTGATAGAGCGGGCGCAAAACGGCAGGCTGTCGCCCGACGACCTGGAGGGCGGCTGTATCACTGTTAGTAACCTCGGTGCGTTCGGAGTCGAGTCGTTTATTCCCGTGGTGGTGCCGGGTCAGTGCAGTATCCTCGGCATCGGCGCGATTATTGATACACCGGTGCCAGACCTTGGGAATATAGTGATTCGAAAGCTGATGAATATTACGCTTTCTGTTGACCACAGGATAGCCAACGGGGCTTACGCTGGACAGTTCCTTGATTATGTGCGGAAATTACTGGAAGATGCGTCAAACTTCGATTAATCGACACCGGCCAAACGGAGATAGGCCGATAATCGCTTGTTTCAGGACTGAAAGCAGTACTTTTTTACGGGCCAAGTCCCATAAATCTATAAAGTTTCTTCTGTGTTTAAGCCGAAAGTTATTATAGTATAACAGTGCCATTTCAGTACTGGCAAGGACGCTGAACACAATAAACGGGCAGCATAATCGCCCGATGAGTCTTACGGAGAAGACCATGAGAACAGTTGCCATTGTTAACCAAAAGGGCGGATGCGGTAAAACTACAGTCTCCATCAATCTTGCAAGCGCGCTGGCGGAGCTTGGTAAGCGAACCTTGCTTGTCGATTCGGACCCGCAGTCTCATTGCGCGGTGGGTCTGGCTGTGCCGGAGGACCAGATTGAGCAGAGCATTTACGACGTGCTGATAAGCAACAGCCGCGGCGAGCCGATTCGTTTGAAAGAGATTCTCTGGCAGATAGGCGACCGGCTGGAATTGGCGCCTGCCAGCATTGATTTAAGCGCTTTCGAACAGCAGATGGTCGGTATTATGGAAAGAGAAAGCTGCCTGAAGAATGTTCTCGCCGAGGTAAAAGGTCTGTATGACTACGTAGTAATCGACTGTCCGCCGGCGGTGGGGCTACTGACTTTCAATGCGCTGCGGGCTTCAACGGACGTGATTGTGCCCGTCGAGACGGGTTACTTTGCGCTGCACGGGCTGAGCAAGCAGTTAGAGACGCTCAATATATTGTGCAAACGGTGCAGCCAGCAGGTGAATGTGATAGTCCTGGCGAGTATGTACGATATACGGACGAAGATGGCGAGAGAAATACTGGGTGAGCTGCGTAACCATTTCGGCGACAAGATGTTCAAGACGGTGGTGAATTTCAACACGAAGATAAAAGAGGCGGCGAGTTTCGGTCAGCCTATTGGTGAGTACGACCCGGCCAGCAGAGGCCAGGCTGATTTCAGGACGCTTGCCGAAGAACTGATAAGCGCCGAAGGCAAAGGTGAGCATCACGAGATGGTCAATACACTGGCCGGACAGCTCGAGAAGATAAGCAGTACAGCGGACGAACTTCTGCGAGAAGCAAAGACCGTTTCGCCGCGTATGGAACGCAGGGCGACACGTGAGCCGATTGCGATAAGTTCTGCCGAGCCGCAGAAGCCCGCCGTCGCAGAAGCGGCGCCGGCGGCTGAGCCGAAGGAAGCCCCTAAAAGTATGGACGGGACCCCAAAATTCGATAAGTCGAATTTTGGAACCATGGACGAGAAACTAAGTGACTACTATGGAGTGACACAAATTAACGACGCAGTAATGTTCGTCAGCCTCTATCCGCACGCAAAGGACGTTTATATCGCCGGTGACTTCAATAGCTGGCATCCGACTAAAACAAAGATGGAAAAAGTCGGCAGCAGCGGGATATGGCAAACAAAACTGCAACTGCCGTCTGGAAAATATCGTTACCGGATGGTCGTTGACGGAAAATGGCAGCAAGACCCATATAACGAAGTAACGGAGACCAATCCGTACGGTGATATGAATTCGGTGCTCGAAGTCAAGTAAGCCGGCCGATTTATGAAATATGTCCGATAAGCCGCCCCAATTCAGGGCGGCTTTTTGTTAATCACAGGGAGTTGTAATTGAATTACAACTTAACCAATTCGCAGCTAGTTTTGCAAAATCGGCAAGATTTACTTCACCATCGCCGCTGGCATCAGCACTGTAACACCCTTGGCATTTTGGATTCAGCCATTGTATTGAAAATTTCATAAGGTCATCCGCGTCCACATCACAATCACCATCAACATCGCCTTTTAATTTTTCAGCACAATAAGGGACTTCCAAAGTTACTGTTGCGCTCTCAATAATAATATCATCCAAGGGTTTATCAGGATATGGATCATTTACATCTTGTGTGGGTAATGCGGCAATATTATGAACAACACCCATTCCGTTTATTACCTTTCCAAACACACAATAACCAGGTTTGTAATACGTGTTGTTTTGAGGGTCGTAGATGATTCCACCAAAGTCCAGAAATAGATTGTCCACCTCATTTATGAAAAACTCAGATGTTGCTGAATGTGGATAGGGAGTTCTGGCCATTGCGACCGTGCCAATTAAATTTGAAAGGCCGTTCGTGCTTTCGTTTATTATCGCATCACCGGGTGTTTTTTTGACCATGTTAGCATCATAGCCTCCACCTTGAATCATAAATTCATCTATAACACGGTGGAATATCAGGCCGTCAAAAAAACCGCTCCGGGTATAATTGATAAAATTGGTGACTGTGACAGGGGCCTTGTCCGGATAAAGCTCTAAAACGATGTCTCCGGTGACGGCTCCGGTTACATGCAGAGTAACCTGTGGATTGGCAGCAAAAGACTCCACTGCGAAAGCCGATAAAATCACCATAAACAAAATAAAAGCATGAAGTTTCATTTTCATCACCATCGCCTCGGCCATAAATAGTACTATAAAACGGCTTAAAAGTCAAATATAACTTGGAATAAGTTGATTCCGCTGCAAACCCCAATTATCCTATAAGCTATGAAAAAGCTCCATGACTGGAATCTTGATTATTCACAAGCTGTTGAATTGCAGAAAAAGCTTTCCAGACAAATCCAGCACAAACCCGTAAAAACCAATCCCCAATTCATAGCAGGAATCGATTGTGCTTTTACAAAAGACAAAAAGAAAATAATAGGCTGTGTAGTAATTCTAAACTATCCCGAACTTGAAATTGTTGAAGAAAAATATGCGTTGAGAAAAGTTACCTTTCCATACATTCCCGGCCTGCTTTCATTTCGCGAAGCGCCGGTCTGTCTCGACGCGGTCGAAAAACTCAAACAAAGCCCCGATTTATTTATGATTGACGGCCAAGGGATTGCACATCCGAGAAGGCTGGGTCTCGCGGCACACTTAGGCCTGTTCTTCAACAAGCCAATCATCGGCTGTGCAAAGAGCAGGCTGACGGGGACATACGAAATGCCCGCGGCAGAGAAAGGTTCTTATAGTTACCTTTATAACCGCGAAGAAATAATCGGCGCGGTTGTGCGCACCCGAAGCAAAGTCAAGCCGGTATTTGTCTCGGTCGGAAATAAATGCATGCTGGATGAAGCGATAAGTTTCGTTATTGGTTGTGCGACGCGCTACCGAATACCAGAGCCGACACGTCTTGCCGACATCGAAGTGGGCAAAATCAAGGCAAGAGTGTAATCGTCACTGCCACTTGTGCTGTTTCATTGATTCGAGAATCATCTGCGCACACTGCATAGCGGCAAGGCCTTCGCCGGCGGTAGCTTCGGGTCTTAAAGATTTGTCCGCAACGGCCCTGAGGAAAGATTCCTGCTCGACGCGGAGCGGCTCTCTGTCGTCAATCTGGAGTGTCTCATAGTGGACAAGGTCGGTCCAGCCGGCTTTGAGCAGCCCGAATTTGCCGGTGTTTTTGAGTTTGCGGATTTTCTCCACGACCTCCAGGTTATCGGTGTCGGCCTTTATGATAGTCCCGGTTTTTTTAAAGTAGTCGAGGCTCAGGTAGGCCTGTTTGCTGAAGACGCGGACCTTTCGCTCGGTTTTGAGCGCTAAGCGCGAGGCGGTAACATTGGCAACGCAGCCGTTTTTGAATGCTATGCGCGCGCTGCAGATGTCCTCCTTATCCGCGTCAATTACTCCGATTCCAACCGCATCGACTTTCTTTATTTTGCTCGCCGCGAGAGAAAGGATAATATCGATATCGTGAATCATCACATCCATAACAACACCGATGTCCGTCGAGCGAAACGGGTACGGGCTGATTCGATGTGACTCGATGAATCTTGCTTCGATGTTAAGTCGCTTGACAGCCTGGACGACAGGATTACAGCGCTCGGAGTGCCCCACGGCAACTGTGGTGCTATTCTTCTGCGCCAGTTCTACTATTTCCCTGGCTTGGTCAACATTGAGAGCAAGCGGTTTTTCGATTAAACAGGCAACGCCGCGCTCGATGAAAGGTTTGGCAAGCTCTTTGTGATATATCGTAGGGGCAGCGATGGTCACGGCATCAACTTTATCGAGTATCTCGGTGCAATCCGTGAAGTAATCGCATCGAAATTTTTTTGCAAGCTGTTTTGCTTTTTTTCCATCGCTGTCAACCACAGCCACTAATTCACTAAGGGGCAGCTGGTGATAGACCTTCGCGTGGATTTGCCCCATTTTCCCGGCGCCGATAACCGCTGTTCTGAGTTTTTCATCTGCCATATACTGTCCCGGTGAATATCGAGGTCCGAACCTCAGCTTATCATCTGAAGGTTTCGAGGTATCTTCCGAAACGGTGCTTTGAGCTGTTGATTATCGTATCGACCATCGCGCGGACGTTCTCGTCGTGGTCCTGTTCGGCGGCCATCTCCGTTGCAGTTTCGAGCAGCGGCTGGCCGTTTCGATACAGCCGCTTGTACGCCTCGATAATATTTTCCTGCTGCTGTTCTGACAGACCGGCACGGGCAAGTCCTCGCTTATTAACACCGCGTACTTCCGGCGGGTAGTGCCCGCTGACAATAGTAAAAGGCGTGACATCGTGATTTAGGCCCGCCATTCCGGCGGCGTAACACCACCTGCCGACGGTAACGAACTGATGCAGCAGGACCATACCGCTGAGCCAGACGCCGGTTTCAATCCTGCAGTGGCCGCTGATTTGAACGTAATTACTTAGTACGAGTCTATCTTCGAGTGTACAGTCATGCCCGATATGGACACCAATCATCAGAAAATTTTCGTCGCCTATCTTTGTGCAGCCGTCGGGGTGCATACTGGGGTGAACAGTGACCTGCTCGCGGAAAGTATTGTTGTCACCGATAGTCAGCCCTCCGACAGGTTCGCCATCTTTCAGGGCGATTATCTGCGGACCGGTTCCGGCAACGCTGAAGGAAAAGAACTTGTTATCTTTGCCGATTCTGACACTCGGACCGATGAATACATTCGCATCGAGAACAGTCCCGCTTGCTATGACTGCACCTTCGCGGACAATACAGTTTGGTCCGATGATAACGTCCCGGCCCAATTCGACGGTTTTGTCAACTATTGCACTGGGGTGTACCTGGGTCATTTCACGTCTTTCTCCTGCGGCTGTTGTCAAATCTTTTCATCATCAACAAGCATAAATTTTATATTTGCTTCAGCAGCGATTGCATCATTCACAAGAGCTTTGCATTTACACTGTGCGGTTCTGCTTCGCATTCTGTCGGTTTCAGCGATAAGTATAAGCTGGTCACCGGGAACAACAGGCTTTCGCAGTTTCACGTCGTCCATACCGAGCAGCACTGCGAGCATACCGGCGTGCTCGAGCTTCTGGGCAAAAAGCAGTCCCGAGACCTGGGCCATAGCCTCAACGACAAGTACGCCCGGCATTACAGGTGTGCCCGGGAAGTGACCCTGGAAAAAATGCTCGTTAAAGGTAACGTTTTTGACTCCCTTGATGTAACGGTCGCCGTCGATTTCGATTATTTTATCAACGAGTAAAAAGGGATAACGATGAGGCAGGATTTTCTGTATGCGGCGGATATCGAGGATGGCATCGGTGCCGGATTTCTCGATTCGCTCGGCCTTTTCTGCCTTGTCATATAGTTTTCTGACAAGCAACTGATTAAGTGTGTGGCCGCTCCTGTAGGCGACGATTCTTCCGCGCAGTGCGCGGCCGAGCAGTGCCAGGTCGCCAATGAGATCAACGATTTTATGGCGGACGCACTCGTCGGGAAAACGAAAACTGTTCTTAATCGGGCCGTCCGAGTTTATAACGAGAATATCCCTCGGTCCGAGATGCTTGCCCATTCCACGCGACTGAAATTGTTTCGCTTCGGCCTCGAGCAAAAAGGTTCTCGCGGGCGCAAGATTCTTTTCGAAGCTTTGAGGTGTAAGCCGGCAGCCGAAAATCTGTCTGCCGATTCCGGTGTGGCCTGTGTAGTCGAGGTCGTAAGTGATACTCAGGCCCTGCTCGTCATTACTGGACAGAGCGTATATCGAGGCTCCGCCGTGGCTGATACTGACTGGTTCGGTGATTACGAACTCTCTCTTTTCGGCATCCTGCTCTATGACCTGCGCCTCTTTAAGCGTGCGGAAGTATTTAACACTGCTGCAATCCGGGGCGGGCAACTCCGAGGCGTTGACCTCAATTGTAAGATTATCGATTCCCAGCGCTGAAACTGCGGCAAGACAGTGTTCGACGGTCTCGACGCCGACAGTACCCTTTCGCAGGCTGGTGCGTCGGGGTCGCTCGGCAAGACTGGCGGGAATCGCACGAATTGTAATCCGTTCGGGCGTATCGGTCCGCACGAATTCTATACCGGTATTTACGGGCGCCGGTTTAAAAGTCGCCTGCGCAGGGTCTCCGGCGAAGAGTCCTCGACCGGAAAGATTGGCTTCATTTTTTATCGTCTGCTGCAGCCTCAAGAGCATTCACCCTTTTAGTTAATTCTTTCAGTTGCTCGGGCAAGCGCTGCGTGATAGTAATCTGCCGGAGTTTTTCGGCATAATCTATAGCGGGCGAGCCGAGGACTTTTTTCCCGGCGGGCACGTCGCGCATTACGCCGGCCTGTGCCCCGACGACGGCTCCGTCGCCGACGGTTACATTGTCCACAAGACCGACCTGGCCGGCAAGTATAACTCCGTCGCCAAGCCTGCTGCTACCGGCGATACCGACCTGACCGATAATCAGGCAACACTTGCCGATAACCACATTGTGTGCAATCTGGACAAGATTGTCTATCTTGGTCCCGGCGCCGATTACGGTGTTTCCGAATTTGGCTCGGTCGATGCAGCAGTTTGCGCCGATTTCCACAAAATCCTCAATGATAACACCACCTATGTGAGGAATCAGCATGGCCCTGCCATTAACCTGGGCGTATCCAAAACCTGTCGAGCCGATGGTTGTATTTGCCTGTATTATTACGCCGCGGCCTATACGACAATTGTGATAAACAACAACGTTAGAATCCAGACGGCTATCATGACCGATTATGCTGTTTTCACCGACCCGTACACCAGCGGCCAGCACGCAGTTGTCCTCGATGTGAACGTTATCGGCGATAGTCACATTTGGACCGACCGAAGCGCTTTCGGCAATCTCGACATTTCGACCGATTACAGAAGAAGGATGAACACCGCGAGCCGCGGGCTTCAGCTTGGGCGCAAAAAGTTTAAGAGTCTCTATCAGGGCGGCGTTTACGTCTTTAACAATAAGCTGGGCGCCGCGAAAGTCATCTACAAGCTTATTTACTATGGCTGCGGCGGCTTTAGATTTTGTAAGCGCCGCGAGGCGCCTGTCATCGACAACGAAGGTAATATCGGTTTCGCATGCCGCCTCGACCGGACCAATAGATTTTATCTCGACTGAGCTGTCACCCTCGAGGCGAGCACCTATTTTCTCAGCAATTTGAGCTGTGGTAAACATGGTTATGGACAGCTTTCAACACCAGCGGAACGCTTTACTTTCCGGCATCAAGCTGAGCTATGACTTCATCAGTGATGTCAACACATCCCCCGGCGTACATCACGGTTCGTGCAAGGATACTCAGGACCAGCATCTCATCGGGGACCTCAGCTATGTCAATTTCACTATTCTGGAGGACCAGGTCAAGACCGCGCTTTTCGGCCAGCTCGCCGGCGATGCGCATAATGTCACCATGCATCTGCTCAATCCACTGGCGATTCCTGACTGCGAGCCGCTGTTTTTGGAATTCCTGCTCGGCATTGAGCTTGGCCTGTTTTTCGATAAGCACCTTCACCTGCCCCATGTACTCGGTGCTGCCGGGCTTGAGGGTCTTCAGTCCCGCCCTTTCGAGTTCGACGTCAGCCCTGGCCCTCTCAAGCTGGGCCAGCACCTGCTCCTGCTCAGATGTCATTTCCTGTTCGAAGCTGGTATATTTTTTAGACTCGTCAAAGACACGCTTAATGCTGACCACACCAATATTCATGGAACCGCCCGGTTCGGATTTCGATTGTGCTACATTGCCGTCGAAAGCCAACGTCATAACGACAATAGCCGCTATACAACAGGCAAGGAAGGTTTTCTTACTCATCGGTTCGTCCTTTCGCAAAATTGTTCTTCAATAATATATAAGTTCCATTTTTTGCTTTTAGCAAAAAAGGTGCCCTGAAAAATCAGAACAGCCTTCCGACAGAGAAGCTAAAGACCTGGGTCTCATCGTCGCCGTCTTTCATCAGCGGCGCGGCAATTTCAAACCGCATTGGTACGGGCCCAAACCACTGTGGTATCATTATCTGGATTCCGGTGCCCGCAGCGGCGCGGTATCCGCCTTCGTCCACCATACCGCTGTCGATAAAGAACAAGGCGGAAAACGTTTCGCCTCCGAGAGGAACAGTTACTTCGGAATTAGCCAGGAATATCCATTTGCTGCCGATGGGGTCTTCTTTCTCTAAGCCGAACTTTTTAGTCCTGGGATTATACGGCAGGCCTCTCGGGCTAACGCCCCTGTACTCGAAGCCCCTGATGCCGTATGCTCCGTTGCCGCCGGCATAAAACTTTTCAAAAACAGGTGCGTTGCCGACGGTAGTAGCGCCGAGAAGTTTTACGGCCAGGACGGTCTTATTCTCGGCAAGGTCTTCGTGGATAGTTTTATAATACCTGTAGGTCGTATCGACGATTCCGAATGTGTAGTCGCCCGCAACCTGCTCATAGCCTATATCAAAGGTGTATCCCCCGGTCGGATTGAACCGGTCGTTTCTCATATCTTTGCCGGTTCCGAGTCTTAAGCCGAACAAATTGTTTTTGCCTTTGTCCTCGCGTATTTCGAGAGGTGCGTCCGTATCAAGGCCGGCGACATCTACCTGCTCGACCCTTGTGGAGATACTTCTGCGCCAGTGGTTTTTATATCGCTTTTCAAAGCTGAGGAAGCCTTTTATTCTCTCCTCATCGTAAGCCTCGCGGCCCCGTTGGAAACTTGAGCCAATGATGTCCATTGAGATGGGTTTCTCCAGGAAATACGGCTCGGTAAATGACAGTGAGTATCTGCTGAGATCTGTTCCGGGTTCAATTGCTAATCTCAACGTCTGGCCTGCCCCCTTAAATGCCTTGCCGGTGAACAATTCCGACAGGCTCTTCGGCTTGTCCTTAATGTCAAAATTTCTCTGCTCAAATATGAGCTGTCCAATGATGCCGCTGTCGGAGCCGATACCGGCGCCAAGCAGAATCATGCCTGTTTGTCCCTCGGTGATATTGACCTGAGCATCCCGGAAATTGGGGTCATCCCCTGAAGGTGTAACAGTTGCCGCCTCGGTTACTGCCATGTTACGGATGAGTTTTTCAAGGTATCCGCTTCCGTCTCCGCGGGCTACTTCGGCGTTGTACCATTGGCCCGGTTTGAAATCATATTCGTCGAGGACATGCCGGACGACCTTGTCCTGGGTTTCTTCGTTGCCGGTAATATTAATTCGGCCGATTTTGAACCGGCTGCCCGGTTTGACGTCGTACTCAACATTCACCTTGTCTTCGCCGACAAACTGCTTTTTCTTTTCAATATTCGCCTCAATAAAACCCTCTTGCCGATAATCGGCAAGCAGCTTCTTGACATCCGAATCGGCCTTCTTTTCGTTATAAACCTCGCCAATCTCAAGCTTGAGCTTTTCACGCAGTTCTTTCTGGTCAAAGTGAGTGATGCCGCTCAGCTTGATTTGACTGACTGTGTAGGGATTGCCCTCAGTGATTTGGAAGATGAGGAAGGCGGAAGTTTTATCCTCGCTGTATTCGAGTTTCGGCTCGACCTTGCTGTCGAGAAAACCTCTCTGGTAGTAAACGTTCTGCAGGTTGGTGACATCTTTGACAATCTCGTCTTCGACGTAATACCTCGTGAAGACGACGAATTTCTTCTTCCGGATTTTGACCACCTTCATCAGGTCTTTGGTTTTCAGTTTTTCGTTTCCACTGAATCGAACGTCGCTGATTTTGACCCTCTGGCCTTCATTGATATGGTAGATGATTCTGCCTTCGGACAGTTTGTCTGCGTCGAGAGTAACGGCGACGAACGGGAAGCCCTTGCTCTTGTAAAAATCGACAATCGCGGTGACGCCGGCCCTGGCCTGGACAGGGTCGAGGTAGTCGCCGAGCTTGAAGTCGAACTCCTTTATAAGCTGGCTGGGTTTGTACTTCTCGTTTCCAATAAACATGATGGCGCGGACAATGTTTCTTTCGACGACCACGAAAGTCAACTCGATGCGGTCATCAACAACAGCGGTGCTGTAATAAGAGTATTCGACACCGGGTAAACGGGCGATTCTCTCGGTGTCCTCGTCGGCCATATCAGAGCTAAAAGACGCCCCGACGCGGCTGCGGACCGCGGCAAGGACCTGAGAATCGGTAACACTGCGGTTGCCGACAATTTCAATCTTGCCGATAGTAAGTCCCCCCCCCGATAAATCGGGGTCGGGACGGGCCTGTGCGCCGCATGATACAATTAAAAACCACAATGCGATTACAGCAAGGCGAATCAATCGTGATTTATACATTGCTTCCGTGCTCCTAAAAAGGTTCATCGGCAGAAGAAAGGTTTTCAAACCTCGTGAATTTTTCAAGGAAAGTCAACTTTACTCCTCCGGTCGGGCCGTTACGCTGCTTTGCGATAATGACCTCGGCGGCATTGTCCTGCTGATAACCAGACTCACCGCGATGGTAGTAATCCTCTCTGTGCAGGAGCATAACGACGTCGGCGTCCTGCTCGATACTTCCCGATTCCCGCAGGTCGGACATCCTGGGTCGATGGCCCTCCCTGCCTTCGGGCGCCCTGTTGAGCTGGCTGACCACGACGACCGGTATATCCAGCTCGCGGGCCATAGCCTTGAGGTATCTGCTGATGGCGGTAATTTCCTGCTGGCGAGATTCTACCCGGCCTGCGCCGAGCGACATCAACTGCATATAATCGACCAGACAGACCCTGATATCGTGCCGCGATTTGAGCCTCCTGGCCTTGGCACGCAGCTCGAGCGGGGTGATACCGGCTGAATCGTCAATATATATGTGGGCCTCGGAAAGTCTGCCGCACGATTCGACAAGTCTCTGGTAATGCTCGGTTGTAAGCATTCCCTTTCGCACAAGCTGTGAGTCTGTCTTGCTGTTTGCGCAGAGGAATCTTTCAGCCAATTGCTGTCTTCCCATTTCAAGGCTGAATATAGCAACAGGCTGTTGCTCAATAACACCTATATGCTCGGCGATATTCAGAGCGAGTGATGTTTTGCCCATGCTGGGCCGGCCTGCAACGATTATCATCTCTCCGCTCTGCAGACCGCATGTGAGCTCATCAAGCTCATAAAAGCCGGTAGCCAGGCCGGTAACATGGTGGCCGCTGCGCTTTTCTATCAGCTCGTATGCACTTGTAACCAAATCTTTTATTGCAGAGGCCTGGCCTGTAATTTTCCTGTCGGTAATGGAGAAGATTCTCTGCTCGGCCGTGTCGAGCTTTTCTTCGGTCGCCCCATCTAAATCATGTGCCGAATCAAGGATTTCACTGGCCGCCGTTATCAGCTCGCGGAGCATCTGTTTGTCCCTGAGGATGCGGGCGTAGTACATAATGTTGGCCGAGGACGGGACCGATTCGAGAATCTTGGCGATATAAGAGACCCCTCCGATGTCTTCGACCTGCTTACGTTTTTCAAGTTCATCACGCAGAAGGACCGCATCGACACCACGGCCTTTATTTTTGTCATACAGATAGATAAGGGCATCGTAAAGAATCTGGTTTTCGAGGCGATAGAAAGCATTCGCGCCGTCTGTACCGAGATACTCAATTACTTCTCCGATACAGGCAGGGTCAATTACCATCGAGCCGAGCACGGCTGCCTCGGCAGCAAGAGACTCCGGGACTACGCGGGCCCCAACCTCATGGCTCGACGTGCCCAAATGCTCGACCCTCGACCGGGCCCTTCTCCGGGCTTCAAACTCGGTCATTACAGGCCGAACAGATATTTTATCCTCTTTCACCATTGTCGTTTTGTTCATCAGACTGGACGTCCCTGACGGGAACATCAACGCCTAAGTCATCTTCGACTTCCTGTACAGCGGATTCAGCTGATACGGTTTCTGCTTCTGCGCCTTCGGTTTCTACACCTTCTGCAACAACTAAACAATTGACCGTTGCAGTCAGCTCGTCCGCGAATACGAGTTTTACCTGATAACTGCCGACCTGCTTTATATGCTCACCCAGCCGCACAACTTCATCAGCGACGGCAAAGCCCTGAGCGCGTAGGTTCTCGCCGATATGTTTTTCTGTGACCGAGCCGAACAGGTGCCCTTGCTCGTTGGCTTTCGATGCGATAACTACTTCTGCGCCATCGACCGCGGCACAGGCCTGTTCGAGGTGCTTCATGTCGGCCAGGCGCACCTCAGAACGTTTGGCCTTTTCATCGGCTATCGCCCTTATGTTTGCATCCGTGGCCGGCTTGGCCAGGCCCTGCGGCAGAAGGTAATTCCGCGCGTAACCTTCATTGACCTCGACCACGTCGCCGAGCCAGCCCAGCTTGTTTATGTCTTCCACTAAAAGTACCTTCACGTCTCATCCTTTCACAAATTGCAAAGTTCAACATTGAACGTTGAACGTTCAACGTTGGACGTTGAAAGTAAAAAAGCATTACGTTGTATAAGGCAGCAGGGCCATGAAGCGTGCCCGCTTGATAGCCTTCTTGACCTTGCGCTGGCACGAAGCGCAGTTGCCGCTTCTCTTTCGCGAATAAATCTTGCCCCGATGCGTCATCAGCTTACTCAGAGTATCGATATCCTTATAATCGACGTAACTGACGCCGCTTCGACAAAAGCGGCACTGGGTTTGCTCACGCACGGTGGTGACACCACCTGTTGTTCTTGTTTTCGCTCTTTGCATTGCCATAAATTTTACCTAACATCCTAAAGCACTAACATCACTTCCAAAATTCTAAAACAAGTATCTTTTCATCCGTCCTTAAAACGGTATATCATCATCAGTCCCGGCAGCCGGTCCGGCATCAGGGGCGCCCTGACTGCTGCCGGTGTCATAATCCGTACCGCCTTTAGCGCTCGAATTGCCTCCACCGCCGCCGAGGAACTGGAAGCTCTCTACGGTAATCCGATGCTTGCTGCGCTTGGTGCCGTCCTGGGCCGTCCACGTATCGTAATCCAGTCTGCCCTCAACAAAAACAGGGCGGCCTTTGGTCAGATATTTATTTATTGTCTCAGCCTGTCTGGCGAAAGCGCGACAATCGACAAAACAGGTACTCTCCCGTGCCTGGCCGTCTTTGCCCGTCCAGCGCCGATTAACAGCCAGTCCGAATTCGACTACAGCAGTCTGGCTGGGAAGATACGAAAGCTGCGGGTCTCGCGTCAGGTTACCGATTAACAACACCTTGTTGTAATTAGCCATAATCTTCCTGCCTTTCAATCCCAATATATCGGGATTACAGCTCCCCGATGTTTCGGGGTTCCTCTACTTCATCCTGTTCCTGTACCTCGTTCAGTTCATTTTCGCCGTCCGCCTTTGGCGAGACCTCGCCCGCCGCTATGCGGCGAGGCGGGGAGGCTTCGGCCTGCCCTGTATCGGATGGTGACAGGACCTGTTCATCACCGAGTGCCTCCGGCGATGTATCCGGCTGGGCCGGTGCTGACTCTTCGGTCCGGCGGCCTTTAGCGACTCCGGTTAGATATCGCTCTTCGAGGTCCTCGACACAAAGGATAAGCACCCTGATAATATCTTCGGAAAGCTGCGCCGCCCGTTCGATTGGGGCGACCTGCGAACCATCAGCCCTAAAGTAGGCTAGGATATATGTGCCGCGGCTTTTGCCCTTGATGCCGTAGGCCAGCTTTCTTTCGTCCCACTTGTCCACCGAAACAATTTCGACACCTGCCTTGTCAAGAATTGACCGTATCGTGTTAATAACACCCTGCCAGTCGGACGCGGCAAGGGCCGAATCCACCAGGAACATCCCTTCGTAGAGCTTGGCTGCAACAGTCTTCAAGTTACATACCTCCAGTAAAACGTTTATTCGTTTTTTCTATTACAACGATAGTACAATACTTATGCACTTATTCATTCTGCGGCCCGACCCGTGTCGCCAGACGCGGGTGCAGGCCTGTTGTATTCATTCATTGCCTCATCAACACCGTTTCTAATCCAGCAAAAAGCTGCGTCACGCGCCTTTTCTACAGCAGCATCAATAACGGCCCGCTGCTCGGACGGCACATTTGACAATACATAGTCATATGCGTCATTCGTACCGGCAGAACCGATGCCGCAGCGCAGCCGGCAGAAATCCTCACTGCCCAGCGCCGCAATAACGCTCTTTAGCCCGTTATGACCTCCGGCAGAGCCCCTCGGACGCATGCGAATTACGCCCGGCTCAAGGGCCATGTCATCAGTGATGACCAAAAGTTTCTTCAGAGGAACCTTGTAAAAGCCGACCGCCGTCGCAACAGCCTGGCCGCTACGATTCATATAGGTCCAGGGCTTCAACAGTATTAACTTTTTACCTTCGAACTCAGCTTCGCCGAAACGTGCACCGAATTTTCTTTTTCTGACGTCTATATCGAGAACCGATGCAAGTACATCTATTACCCTAAAGCCGATATTGTGCCTCGTACCCGCATATTCTTTTCCCGGATTACCCAGGCCGACAATTACTTTCATCGATATCTGTTCGCCTGCCATCTAAAGGGGACCCAACAAGGTTATTTACTTTCTTCTTCAGCCTCCTCTTCTTGTTTCTCTGCCTCTCCTATCACCTCGGGCGCAGCCGGCGCTTCCGCTTCCTCGGCGGTCTTGGCAGCAGCCACTACGTGGCATGCCGCAACCAGTGCATCGGGGTCAGTTATCAGTTTAACGCCTTCAGGCAACTCAATATCGCGGGCATGTATGCTATCTGCCACACCTAAATCAGTTACCCGGATAACGATACGGTCGGGTATCTCGGTTACTTTGCACTCGATTTCCATGTGGTCGAGGTGCTCTTCGACGATTCCGCCTTCGTGTGTTCCCTTGGCTATTCCTTTGAGCTCGATGGGCACATCCACCTTGACGCGTTCGGTAGCGCTTACGCGCATCAGGTCGGCATGGATAATCTCTTTACCAAGGTAGTCGTACTGCAGGTCTTTGATTATGACCTTCTGCTTCCTGCTCTTGATTTGGATATCGAGCAGGCGCTGGCCGTGATGGACAGCCTCGGCAAAATCATGGCTGTCAAGCGAGACGGCGACCGGCTCTTCCTTGTGACCGTATACTATGGCGGGAATCCTTGCCTCGCTGCGGACAAGGCCTGCGGGTTTACTGCCTGTTTTTTCACGAACCTGAACTTTGAAATCTAATTTTTTTCCCATAACCTCATACCTAAATCTGCAACCATGGGCCTGATTTAACAGCCCTCTTTAATCATTTGTCCTCAAACAAACTGCTTACCGATTCGTTATTGTGAATTCTGTTTATTGCTTCACCAAGCATATTGGAGACAGTCAGGACCTTTACGCCGAGCTTTTCGGCATCGCCTGAGAGCGGAATTGTATCGGTGACCACTATTTCCTCAACGGGCGCCTTATCAAGCTGCTCAATGGCGGAACCGCAAAAGACACCGTGCGTTGCCCCGACGTATATCCGGTCGGCGCCGCGCTCCTTTACCAGTTTGGCTGCGCTACAGACCGTACCGGCGGTAGCGATGATGTCATCACACATCAGAATGGTTCTGCCTTTAACATCACCAATGATTTCACGGGCCTGAACCTCGGTGCCGCTGAAGCGTTTCTTATGCACTATCGCCAGCTCACCGCCGAGGTGTCCGGCATATCGAGCGGCTATTCTCAAATTGCCCACATCCGGAGAAACAACGGTAAGCTTCTCGAATCCCTTCTGCTTGAAATACTTACTCAGGACCAACTCGCCCGTCAGATGGTCAACGGGGATATCGAAAAAGCCCTGAAGCTGCGGGGCATGCAAATCTATAGCCAGGACGCGGTCGGCGCCTGCGGTAGTAATAAGGTTGGCGACCAGCTTGGCGGTGATTGGAACTCGGCCTTCGTCCTTTCGGTCCTGCCGCGCGTAACCGTAGTACGGTATGACGGCGGTTATCCGCCGCACCGAAGCCCTTCGCAGACAATCTATAAATATGAGCAGCTCAACGAGATTCACCTCCACCGGCCGAGAAGTTGACTGAACAATGAAACAGTCCCTGCCGCGGACATCCTCATCGACCTTTATGACCTTCTCACCGTCGGGAAAAACCTCTATCTCGGACCGGCCCAGCTCGGTATTGAGATATTCGCAGACCTTTTTGGCAAGGTCTGGGTTACTTGTACCGGAAAAGATTTTCAGGTTATCGTTCTTCATGTCCTTTGTCTTACCTCCGTGCTAAGCTTTCGATTCAAAAGCCTTTACGTTATTTTCTGAAAACATCCAGCCAGGCCCGACCACACTGCCGTCATCAATAACCACTCCGTCAGTCAGAAAAGCAAACGGGCCGATTCGACACGAATTACCTATTTTCACACTGCCCTGAATATATGTAAAGGGCTCGATAATAGTATCCTGACCGATACTTGCCCGAACGTCAATCCATGTATTGGTGGTGTCAACTATGGTAACACCGTTATGCATAAAGTCCTGCTGAATTCGTTGCTGCATTATCTTTGCGACAACACTTAGTTGCTGACGGTCATTAACACCGATTGCCTCTTCCGGCCGAACCGTGGTTACAGCCGAGACGGCATGGCCTTTGCCGAGGATTATCGCCAAAGCGTCGGTTAAATAGTATTCACCCTTGACATTATCGGGCCTGACCTCGGCCAGTGCCTCAAAGAGTATCTTGTTATTAAACAAATAGTAGCTGGGATTGACCTCTTTTATCTTGCGCTGTTCGTCTGTGCAGTCATTGTGCTCAACAATAGCCTTGATGTGACCGCTCTGGTCGCGGACGATTCTGCCGTACCCTGCCGGGTCGTCAAGTACCGCAGTAGCAAGGACTGCGGCAATCCCGGCAGGCCGGGACGCCCGGTAGCTATCTATAAGTGATTGAAGGACTTCCGTGCGAATCAGGGGTCCGTCGCCGCAGAGAATTAGTGTCTGGCCGTCAAAATCCTTCAAATGCTCCCTGCAGCACAGAACCGCATGGGCCGTCCCGAGCTGTTCTTCCTGTTCGACCCAGACAATATCACCTGCATCTGCAAAGCATTGCCGAACCTGCTCGCCGCCGTAGCCGACAACGACATACATCCTCTCTACGCCGACCTGACGGCAGGCGGTGATGACATACCCCAGCATCGCCCTGCCGCAGACCTCATGCAGCACCTTGGGCAGTCGAGTTTTCATTCGGCTGCTGATACCCGCGGCTAAGATTATCGCAACTGGTTTATCCATAGATATTTATGTTAATTAGTTAACTGGTTAATTGGTTAATTTCAGGTTGTCGGCTGCCTTTTGCATCACAAACCCAAGCTTCCGATTCCTTGCGTTCTCTTAGATATTTCAAGTATCCGTTAACCTTTTTAAGCAGTCCGTAACCTTCCTCTTTCAATCTTTCCAACAATGTCTCTTCTGCATACTCTTCATCCAAGCAAGTATTCAAATCGTCTATCAATTCCTGCAGCGAACCGCGCGATTATCTTACGAACTGGATATTTTCTTGCCAGTGATACCTGCCGTGGCCCTCAGCGATATTATTTGTAAGCGATAAAGCTGCTCTTCGCATTTGTGAAACTAAGTTAAATTTCTCAAATTCAGGTAACTGACGAGCAAGCCCATAAATCTTTACTCTATATTGCCTTGCGCTCTTATATACTTCAAGATTTTCGAAGCTGTAAGCATTCATAAATCAACTACTAACTAATTAACTACTCACCATTTAACCAATTAACCATGCTTTTACCTACCCGGCCAGGACTCGAACCTGGAATATGGGCACCAAAAGCCCATGTGTTACCTATTACACCACCGGGTAATAAAAGTGCAAAAGTCATAAGTGCATAAGTATTTTGCTCTTGTGTTCTTTTGCTCATTCGTCTGTCACGGAGGCCAACGAATCGGCCTGACAGGACTCTACCGGAGGCTTGAGTCAGCCACGCCGTGATACTGCTGACCCCAATTTCAGTTTTGAGTTATAAGTTCTAAGTTTTCAACTCAAAACTCGAATTACTACCCCTTGCGGCAGAGCTTATAAGTGCAACAAGTTAATCGAACTGACCGGGGCAATCAAGCCTTTTGTTAAAAAATATGTATCGGCCAAAAACCACTGTTATCAGTACTGAAAATGCTGATTTTGGCAAAAACGCTGAAGAAATCTCGACCCCAGACGTCTTTATGATTAGACTGTTCCGGTCCAGACCTCAGAGAGGTGATAAATGTCAAGGATACAACTCATCGCAAAGATGTTAGTCACGCTGCTCGGCATATGTGCCGTTACCCTCTTCTTGGGATACGTGGATTTTTTCATCACCTCCACATCAGATGCCCAAAGTTTGAACAGAATTATAGCCAACCTTTTTCCGCTTGTTATCATCGGCTTTATTTTCTGGTACATGATTCTCAATAACGACTGGCTAACAAAGAAACTCGTGCCCCAGCTTGCAGATGACGACGCTATAAATACTGAGCAGTTCATCAGGATTCTGCGGACTGTTATGATTTTTGCCGGCCTGATGCTTCTACCCAAGGCGTTCAAATACTTAAAATTTTTGCCGGGCTTGCCAATATCTTTACGAGCATTAATCCATGTCTCACTCGGACTGGACAGATATTCGCACCAGTTGCCCCAGAACCCCTGGTACTGGGTAGATGTCACGCGTGTAATAATAAGCCTGCTTTTGATTATTTACCTTATTTGCGGTGCACCCCGTTATGTCAGATGGCAGGTGCGAAAATACTGCTGCTAAACTAATATTCGAAAGGTACACGATATGGAAAAAACTCTTGCACTTACCAAAATTCTGCTATCGGTCGTTGGAATCTTCTTTCTGATAAGACTGGTCCCTCAGATTGTTTTTCTTATCTCCGGCCTGATCACAGGTTATTCTTTTGAATTACTGCACACCACTATCATCGTGTCAATGTTGGTCGGACTGATTTCATGGGCCTTGATATACTTCTTCATATACAATCGTACATTTCTGGCAAAAAGAATTGTAGGTAGCGAAGATATTACAGACGATAGCCGCAGTTATCCCTGGTTTCCTATTACTCTCCGCATGGGCTGTGTTTTCGCAGGTTTATACTGCCTTTTTGTATCGGCAACAAAATTTACACAACTGCTTTATTTTATCATGATTAATAAAAGGTCTGGATTCGATACCAGCTTATGGCCCAGGTTTGGGGCCGATTACATTCTCCCCTGCCTTCTTATTATACCCGCTGTTTATTTAATCCTCGGTGCTCCGCATTTTGTCCGCTGGCAGGTGAAAAAGACAATCGAGCAGTGCAGCAAACTGGAAAGTTCAGAATCGAGCGGTTAAACCTTTATAAACAGGTTTGCTATTGCTCGAATTCCTCATCGTCGATGTGCGTGTAGCCTTCCTGGCCTTCGGTTATATAGACATGCTCGGCAGATTCAGCCTTTATTTCTTTGTCCTCCTCGAAATCTTCCGCGTTCTGGGCTTCATCTTCACCGTACTGCCGCTCTTTCATCATGTCTTCGTACTGTTCGAGCGTCATCATGACCTCGCGGGCCTGGCTGCCTTTGTATTCGCCGAGTATGCCGAGTGACGCCATCATCTCTATCATTCGTGAGGCCCGCGCGTAGCCGACGTTAAGGCGCCGCTGCAGCAACGATACGCTGCCGCGTTTTGTTTCGAGGACGACACGAACGCCTTCATCGAACAGTTCGTCCCTCGGCATATCGGCCAGGTCAATGCGGTTGAGCTGAGTAAGCTCCGGATGAAATTCCGGCTCTGCGATTTCCTTGAGATGTTTGACGATACGCTTGACTTCCGCCTCATCGACGAATGTCCCCTGCGCCCTGATAAGGTCGCTGGTGCCGGGCTTTAGAAACAGCATATCACCTTCACCGAGCAGTGTCTCTGCGCCGTTCTGGTCGAGGATAATACGGCTGTCCATCCTCGCCGCGACTCGGAAGCCGACGCGCGTGGGCATATTGGATTTAATAAGGCCGGTAACGACAGTGGCCTGCGGACGCTGGGTGGCCAGGACGATATGGATGCCGACGGCGCGGCTCTTCTGTGCAAGGCGAACGATATAGGCCTCGATTTCCTTCGGGGCAGTCATCATCAAATCCGCCAGTTCATCGATGACGATAACGATATAGGGCAGCTTCTTCGGAATCTTGGCTTCCTCTTCTGCTGTGCCGGGGTCGAAACGCTCTATTATCTGTTCTGGGCCGAGGCTGTTGTAGCCGAGGATATTCTTGACGCGGGCCTCGGCAAGCAATGCATATCGCTCGTCCATTTTAACCGTTGCCCATTCGAGAATCTGAACGGCCCGCTGGGTCTCGGTGACAATCGGGCTCATCAGATGCGGGATGGTATTAAAGGCTGTCATCTCGACCATTTTCGGGTCGATGAGTATCATCTTTACCTCGTCGGGACGGCGTGTAAGTAAAATTCCGGTAATAATGCTGTTAATGCAGACACTCTTGCCGGAACCGGTCGTGCCGGCGATCAGCAGATGCGGCATCTCGGTGAGGTCCGAGACGAGCGCCTCGCCGGAAGAGTCTTTGCCGAGGAACAGGGGTATCGCCATTTTATGGATTTTGCCCGGCGCCATCTGCATCAGGTCCTTGATGCGGACCTTTTCCTTCTCGCTGTTGGGCACCTCAATACCGATGGTGTGCCTGCCGGCGAGCGGCGCCACTACCCGAACCGCGCCAGCACCGAGGGCACGGGCCATATCATTGGCAAGTGCGGATATCTGACCGACCTTTACCCCCGCCGCCAGTTCCAGCTCGAACATCGTGATGACCGGGCCGGTCTCGGCCTCGACTACGCGGGCGTTCACGTTGAACTCGGCGAGCAATTTTTCGAGTGCACGGGCCTTGGATTCGATTACCTTGCTCTGCACAGCCGCATAGCTATACTGGGGCTCGTCCAGAAGCTCCAAAGGCGGCAGTATGTAGTCCTCATAACTAGGAGATACATAAGGTTTGACGGCTGGGGTTTTTGCAGCGGCTGGTTTTGTCTTTTGCTTTGACGGCTCTTGCTGCTGTTTTTGCGTCTCGATTTGTTTGGTCCGGCCGTCCCGATATATCGGGATTTCGACATGATTGTCGGCAGTTATACTGAAGGCTTCGTATGGTGTGGGTTTGGATTTTTGTCTTGCACTCAATTTTTTCCAGATTTCCCCTATTGCTTCGCTGTGCTGTCTTGCCGCCGCCCAGGCGGGACTGGCCAGGCCGAAAACCTTAGCCAGACAAAGGCTCACTGCAGAAAGAACAGTGAATAAAAAAGTATCAGCGAGCAGTACAAAACCCACAGCCCAGGTTGCCGCTATAAGGATGAACGTACCGAGAGCGGCAAAATGGGTACTGAGAAAAGAGGCCGCAGCAACTCCGAGCACCCCGCCTGAGCCGATTGGGAACTCATATATACTATGAGGCCAAAGGCAGTAAAAACTGGCAGAAGCCGCGGCAGTAAGCAGGCCCAGGCCAACCAAGCGCAGGATAAACTGTTCGACCTTGTGCTTCATCAATTGTAACACAAGCAGGATTATCCCGCCGGTCAGCAGGACGTATACACCGGGACCGATACAGTAAAGCAGATGATATGCAAAAAAAGCGCCGATTACGCCGCAAAGATTGGTCGAAGGCCGGTTGTGCGGATGGTGATATGGATTAGGCCAGTCGCCGATGTTAAAACCCAGACAACTGCACAACAACACCAGCAACACTGCCACGGCGATGCATACAATAGCTACCTTGTGCGACTTTCGAGTCTGCAATTTTTTTGTTTTCACGCCGGTCCGATAAAAAAACAAGTCAACGCATAAAGCGCATACACCGGCTTGCCTTTTGCGAAATACCGTAAAAGGCAAACCGCAGATAATATCGGCAAGGCAGATTGCATCTCTGTACAATTGCCCCATACCTGTGCTGAAATGAAAAATGAAAAATTAAATATGCAGAAACGCCCCTCAGGAGTGATGACTTTATTAATTCTGATTTTTCTCTTTAAGTTTCTATTTGTCATCAAATAAAAAAACCCCGCGGCGACTCCGTTCGCCACAGGGCCATAGAAATCGTTAAATTGTCTTAAATGTTAATTGGTTCTTTCCTTGTCGGCCTCGGTGATAATCTTGTCGACACTTTTGCCGCTTTCCAGTCTGGCGCCGGAGATATCAACTCCGAGCCTACCGAGTTCACCTGCCACATCGGCCTGCTTGCGATTGAGCTGAAAACTGCGATAGAGATATTCTCTTGCGCGGACCTTATCGCCTTTGCTGAGATAGTAATAACCTATCTGGCGATTCACCTTGGCTGAATTCGGGGCGAGTCTAAGGGCCTGCTCATATGCCCGAAGCGCCAGGTCGTCGAGTTTTTCTTTTTGAAAAGCAAGTGCCAGCCTCAATGATTCCTCGGCCGAGCCTGATGTCTGCATGATATAAGTATCGGCCGTCATATCAGCCTTTGTCTTATCACCCATCGCATTGAGAACATAAACAGTCGCCGCCTGGGCATTGCGGTGAGCGGGATTAAAACTGACGGCAACATTATATTCATGCAGGGCCTTGGACCATAACCCGTCATTCTGATAGAGCTGGCCGAGTTTATAATGCGACTCCGAGTCCTCGAAATCACGGCCAATATCGTTCATCAGCCTGGCTTTCTCCCTGTCCTGCGGTGTTTCAGGAATTTCAGCCGCCTTGCTGCGGTCACTCCTGTTGCATGCAGAAAACGGCAATAAGACGAAAACGGTTGTTATAATTATGTTTCCAAGAAATGAACGCTCCATTTTTTTGTCTCCCTACTTTGCGTTCGTATCTACCCCGGCAAATATAAAAAAAGAACCTGACCAAGTCGGTGAATAACACCAAAGGTATTCTGACGCGCGCAACAGCTAAGTGCAAGAAAAATTCCAGATATTTTCGTGATTGGTGACGAAACGATTAGATTTACAAAAAAATCGCTCCGTTCTGTTAAATTCAGTCATTGCCATAGCTCCGCAGTTTGTCACAAGGCGCCTGTTAATGTTCAGGATTTGTCTTTTCATTAGCGTCATCGGCTGCGGTGCGTTTCTTGACCCTGGCTCGCTGGTAGTAATCCATCGCAGAATCCAACTGCTCTTCAATAAGCTCAGTGTCAAGATAAAGGTCTGGATACCGTTTGGCCAACAGAAGAAGTGATTTATACTCATCTCTTATCTGGCGCAGCAGGTTTATCGCCTCCTCAAGGCTGTCCGTCCGCTCGATTATCTTTATCCTGCCGTCCAGGCTGTTTCGAAGTCTCTTGAATTTGAGCCTTGCCTTTTTGAATGTCCGTACAGACTCATCAACGCTACTGTCAACAACGACTTCAGCATCAGCGGCATCCAATTTCCGAAGGACGTCGGCCCTGTCAAGTGCAATTGCTTCGGCAATATCGCTCTGGACTGCCTCGGAGGCCGTCAGTGTTAACAGAGAACCGGCTCTCGACCACAAGCGAACAACGGTCTGATTGGGCTCGGCGGTAGAAGGCTCAACGAAACGGCGGGCGCCCTTATCAATGACCTCTATTACCTCTATATCCTTATCGACCATCGCACGGGCCAACAGCTCGGGTCTTCCTCCCTCGCGCGCCAGAGTGCCGAGATATTCCTGCCAGGCAATACTTATATCCTCTCCACTGAACGAGCCGGCCGGCCTGATAATCGCCGCTGCCCCTATAGTTGTGTCCGGCGCCATGTAGATTTTATCACAGGCAAGCGCAACAGCTGCTGCCCCGCTCAAAGCGCCGCCGTAAGGGCCCGTCCTTACGAAAGCGACTACCGGACAGTAATCAGTTCGAATCAACTTGTCGCAAATCTTCTCGACATAATCCGCCCTGTCGCCGGGGCTGTTTATCTCAAGTAAAATGAACAGCGGCCCATCATCAGCCGCCTGGCTTATGACCTGGCTGAGAGATTCGATAATGATCTGTAACGAAAGCTCCTGTTCGATGCCTATGACGACCACCTTGTTTTTTCTGCCCTGACGGTCGGCGACTATGTCCCATTGTGAAAGCTCCAAAGGTATAAAGCCTTTCTCTACAGTATAAACCACAGTTTTACCGTTTTCTGTCTGTCCGGTCCGGTATCCATGAAAAACCTTACCGGTGGCCCTGTCAGTAAAGGTATCAGAGATACAAATAGGAACTAAAAGTATCATCAATATAAAAATATACGACGATCGTAAGTGCATATATCGGCTCCTCCAACTGCCGGATTACTTCCTCCGTGCTTCCCTTTTCATGTTACGGTACGCTGCTTCTATTGAATTAAGCTCGTCCTCAATTACCGTGATGTCAAGGTTCAGGTCCGGATATTTTCGGGCGAGACTGAGCAGCTTTTTAAATTCTGTTCTTGCATCGCGCAGTATCTTTAGCGCCTCTGCGCGGTACATCCTGCCCTCGGCCTTTTTCACCTCGAAGTCAACCGACTTACGTATTCGGGCCAGTTGCCCCTGTGCACGCCTGAGCTCTTCGCCGGCCTGCTGTATGTCATCATTGATGACAACCTCGGCCTGGGCCGCCGCCTCCTTGCGGAGCAGCTCCTCACGGGATGATACTATCGACTCTGCAAAACCGCAGCCCACAGCTTCCGACGCCGTCAGTGTCAGAAGCGAACCTTTTTTGCTCCAGGTTCTGATAAGGTCCTGTTCCGGCTTCCTGTTGACAGGGTCAATAAAAAACCGACCGCCGTTCTGCGCAACTTCGATAACCTCAATATCCTTATCGACCATAGCTCGTGCAAGCAGACCGGGCCGTCCATTCTGCTCGGCCAAGGACGCAAGCCTCGCCCGCCACGCGGAATCAAACTTCTCTCCCACGTCCGCGCCGTAGGCCTGTTTCATCGTCTCGGCCTGGCTGGTAATCATAGTAGCTGCACCTATAACACTGTCCTGTCCCATATACATCCTGTCGGCAGCAAGCGCTACTGCCGCTCCTGCCGATAGTGCTCCCCCTGTCTCACCGCCCTTTATGTAGGCAATTACCTGCACATTGTCGGAGCCTGTAATAGCACCGCAAATTCTGTGTGCCAAATCTACCCTGCCGCCAGGCGTGTCTATTTCCAGCAATATAAAAAGCGGCCCTTCGTCGGCGATGCGCGTGATGGCATTTTCAAGGGCCTGGGTCTCTATCTCATATATAATAGGGCTGTTTATCTCCATAACGACGACCTTATTGTTTCGGCCTTTGCGGTCGGCGGTTCCCTGCCATTCCGCGAGATTTAGTTTTATGAGCCCCTTCTCGGTTGTTTGTATTGCTGTTTCGGCCCTATCGACCTGGCTGGTCTTATAGCCATGCAAAATCTCTCCGCTTTTGTGATGGGTAAAGGTATCGGCCCAACAGGCCTGTGAGAAAAACGACCAAAATATAAGCAGCGCAACTGTACTGGTTTGCAGCACGAAGTGGATATCAAATTTTACGGATAATCTTTTCATACCTCCAGTATTATACGCCATATCAAACGTCGAGGTTTTGTACTTCCAGTGCGTGGTCTCTAATAAAATTTCGCCTCTTTTCAACGTCACTACCCATCAAAATAGTAAACAAGCGGTCCGCCTCACCGGCGTCATCGAGCTTTACGCTAAGCAAAGTACGCGTCTGTGGATTCATCGTGGTCTCCCATAGCTGGTCGGCGTTCATCTCACCAAGGCCTTTGAATCGTTTTATCTCGACTGCTTTTGCTCCTATTTGCCTTATGCCGACACAAATTTCTCCAAGCGATGCTATTTCATAACTGCTTTCTCCGTTCACAAGGCAGAACTTCGTCGGCAATGATTCACCAGATACGGACTTGGCCGGTTTGAGCAAAAAGTCTTTCAGGTCAAGATTGAAATCCTTTTCGAGCCGCTCACTCAGTTGATTTATCTTTGCGACCTCGTGCAGCTCCTCGAAATTGAGTCTTTCCTCCTCGTCGCCCTCATCACCGTTGCCGAGTTTGTCTTTCAGCTTTTCCAGTCGTTTATCGAATTGCTTTGAGTCATAGAAAAATTCGTCCTGACCGTCGAACATAATCCTAAATGCCGGAAGCACATTACCGTCATAATAATCGTTTACAAACTCCTCAAATCTAATACCGCGTCTTCTGAGTATGCCGACGGCCCGTTCTATCTCGGAGAGGTCTTTAATCATCCTCCTGAGCTTATCAGCTTCCACGGTTTTATCTTTAACGTTTTTCTTCTCGCTGCGGATAACAAGCTTTGTATTTTCCAGGCCGCGGTTTATCATACGTTTACGCATCTGCCCTTCGGTAAGAATATATTCGCTTTTCTTACTTCCCTTGGTCCTTACTTCGTACAGTGGGGGCTGGGCAACATAAATCTTATTACTATGGAACAACTGGGGCATCTGTCTGAAAAAGAAAGTAAGCAGCAGCGTCCGGATATGAGCGCCGTCAATATCGGCGTCGGTCATCAGTATGACCTTGCCGTAGCGGCACTTCTCCAGGTCGAACTCATCGGCACCTATGCCGGTACCCAGAGCACTGATAATCGTGCGGATTTCCTCATGAGCGAGCATCTTCTCAAGTCGAGCTTTCTCGACGTTAAGAATTTTCCCCTTCAACGGTAATATCGCCTGAATATTACGGTCGCGCCCGGACTTCGCCGAACCGCCCGCCGAATCGCCCTCGACGATGAATACCTCCGTGCTGGCCTTTTCCTTGCTTGAGCAATCCCACAACTTCCCCGGTAGGTTACTGCTTCCAAGCGCTCCCTTGCGCCTGGTCAATTCTCGCGCTTTGCGGGCCGCCTCCCGCGCAGCGGCGGCCTGGATTGCTTTGTTCAGAATCCGCTTGGCGTCCGGCGGATGCTCCTCAAGAAAATGGCCTAACTGCTCGTTAACCGTAGTTTCGACAAAACTACCGACCTCGGGATTCGTTAGTCGCACCTTGGTTTGCGCCTCGAAGTGCGGGTCGGCTAACTTCACAGAGACCACCGCGGTCAATCCTTCACGCAGGTCTTCGCCTGTAGGGGGATTGCCGTTTTTGAGAAGGTTGTTGCTTTTGGCGTAGAAGTTCATCGTTCGCGTAAGAGCTGTACGAAAGCCCGAAAGATGTGTGCCGCCGTCGATGTTGCGAATGTTATTGGCAAAGACAAGTACGTTTTCCGTATAGGCATCACAGTACTGCATGGCGATTTCACAGCTCATCATCATCGCCTTGGTGTCCTCTTTTGCGAAATAGATGATGTCACTGTGCAGAACGCCTTTGCCTTCGTTGAGGTGTTTAATAAAAGCCTTTATGCCTTCTTCAAACTTAAAGACTTGTTTCTTTCTTTTCCCTTCGTCCCTGAAGGTAATCTCAAGCCCCGCATTGAGATATGCCATCTCGCGGATTCTCTTGAGCAGTGTGTCGTAATCGAACTCCGTGTCGCCGAATATCTCGTCGTCCGGCATGAACCTGATGCGTGTGCCGCGCTTTTTGGTTGGACCGATTTTCTTGACCGGCGCTCTGCCTTTTCCCCTGTCACACTCGAAATGAAAATGGTAGCCGTCCCGATAAACATCGGCTTCGAGCCACTCGCTCAGCGCGTTAACTACGCTGACCCCGACACCATGCAAGCCGCCGGCGACCTTGTAGCTGTCCCCGTCGAACTTACCGCCGGAATGTAAAGTGGTCAGAACAACCTCAAGCGCGCTCGTGCGGGTTTTCTTATGTTTTTCTACCGGTATTCCGCGTCCGTTGTCCTCGACTATACAGCTTCCGTCTGCGCATATCTCGACAGTTATCGTATCGCAGTGTCCGGCCAGCGCCTCGTCGATGGAGTTGTCTATCACCTCATAAACCAGATGATGCAGGCCGCCGCTGCCGCGGTCGCCGATGTACATATCCGGCCGCTTGCGAACGGCTTCGAGACCTCCCAGAATCTTTATGTTGCTTGCATCGTATTTGTGTTCTTTAACCGCCATAAATTACACCCCGCAAGTGCACACACACCAAAACTACTTACCAATCAAAAGCTTTATATCTTTTATCTTTACGCCCGGTACCGCCGCATTCAATTCGCTGCATAACTCTTCCTTACACAGCCTCAGCTCATGCATATACCCCGGCCCGTTAACCATAACCTTCAGCACACCGGCCGAAAACTCGTCGATTCGGCAATATTCCGCCAGCCCAGGCGGCAAAATCTCAAGCCAGCACTGCTGCAGCTGCACCGAATGCTCACACCTGGCGCTGAGCCGCTCGTGTACCATCGTGCCAAGGACTTCGCTGAGCAATGTTACGTTTTCCATCCAACTGCCTTCCCCATTCAAAACAAAAACAAATTACCACCCTTTTTCTAATTCCGCTGTCCGGCAGCCGTCTTCAATGACCATCTAACTTAAGTTTATCGGCATTAACACGTATATAAAATCACTTCCGCACTTAATCAGGCCGGGCCGGTCGGGCGTTCCGAGTTCAAGCTCGAAATCCGCTGTATCTATCACCCGCAGGGCATCGGTTATGAAAACAGGGTTGAAACCAATTTCTACAGGCTCACCTTTATAGTCAACGCTCATTTCAACTTCAGAGTCGCCTGTTTCCGGCGCCCTGCCGGAGAAAAATATCTTGCCTTTTCCTATCGCCAGCCGGATACCCCGTGACTCCTCGCTTGTCAGCAGTGCCGCCCTGCGCACGGCGCTTGCGACAGCCTCGGTCGGCAGCGAGAGCTTCTTTTCGTAATCAGTCGGTATTATATCCTCATATTTTGGGAAGTTTCCCTCGACAAGGTTTGAGCTGACCACAGCGTTAGCGCAACTGATTAATATCTGGTTATCAACCAACTTCACTATTGCAACGTCCTTTTCATCGGCCTCTATTTTCTCCAGTAGTGACATTGTCTTAGCCGGTACGATAATTTTCGCCGACGCTATCTTTTCACTCGCTGCTGTGCTCATCGGTACGCGCACACGCGCAAGCCTTCTGCCGTCCGTTGCTACTAACGAGAGCTTTTTACCTTTAATCTCCCACAGCACTCCATTTAGTGCATAGCGAGTGCTCTCCTTGGCCGTAGCAAAAAGGCTCTGCTTAATTGCACCTTGAAGGACCTCTATCGAAATCTCGAGGTCCCCTTTACCATCAAAGTCAGGCATAGCAGGGTATTGACCGGCTTCTTGCTCATATACTGTGAAATGGCTGTCGGAACCCTTGATTGAGCACTTGCCGTCAGCAGACTCAAGAACAAGTACCTCGTCGGCGCTTTCACGTACAATCGCGATGAACTTGTCGGCTGGTATAACAACATCCCCCTCCTGGCGGACACTAACCTCTGAAATCAAACAGCTTATACCAACCTCAAGGTCTGTTGCCGCCAGCCGGGTTTGTTCTTTTGAAGCACTGAGTCGAACACAGCGCAAAATAGGTTTTGGCGTCCTCGCCGGCACAATCGATGCAACGAGAGATAGCGTTTCAGATAATGCCGTCCTGTTAAATTCTGCTTTCATTATAGGGTCCTTGTATAAAAGGAGTAATTTTCTCAGCAGGTTCCCGCTGTTCACGAGAAAAAACAACACCTTAGTTTACTGAAGAAAGTGTGTTTCTACAATCTTTTATTTATCAAAAACCAGTAATATACTGTCGCTGAAAATTGACTAAGTGTAAGAGCTGTTTAAGGAAGACGGATTCTTTATAATAATACTTATTATCAAAAGGGTATTAGTATTAGTATTATACCTTGTTGTTTTGTTATTACTTACAGGGGGCATCTGTAAGTGTAGTTTATAGCAGGGGTTAAGTCGAAATAGCAACCCCGTTTTATTGTGGATAACATATTAAGATACTAGTGGGGAGTTGCCTTAAACCAGTTCTTGTTTTGTGTGGATACGGTAGCATGTTAAACCTCTTCAGGATACAACAGCTTTCTTAACAGGTTGTCGGACAGCTTGTCAGCTTGAGTCTATGGAGTAGGCAACAACTCTTTTACGGCAAATACTGATTATGTTGTATTCCAAAAGCTGTCATATGTAAAAAAAGTTTCACGACCAAGAAGAAAAATGCATTGACAGAATAGTTTAGATATATATAATTAACAACCACACAGTAATTGCCGCAGGTATTACTTGTGCACAATTAACAGGTTTTAATGCCATGTAAGTTAAAGCTTGCAAAACCGGTTGTTAATTTATTAACTTGTACGGCAAATTCGCTGGATTGACCAGTCTTCCTGGAGTAAGATGTCCGGTTATTCTGCTGTAACGGGAGTTTTTTATGGATAGCAGCACGTACCAAAAGACCCCTGCGCGGTCAAAAGGTGACGGGCTCGTCGAGCTTATAGCTAAAGGCAGCGCTTTGTCCCTCGGGATAGATTTGGGTTCTACCAGCAGTGACATCGTTTTGCTTGGCCGGGGCGGATTACTATTCAGCAGCTACCGGCGCACGATGGGACGGCCGCTCGAAACGGCACGTTCACAGCTCGGTGAACTAAGCGAAACGTTTCCGCTATCCGAAATTGATACGGTGGCCGTGACCGGCGCCGCCGGCAGAGCGCTGGCGGAAGTTATGGGTGTGCCTTTTATTAATGAGGTGTCAGCGCAGGCTGTGGCGATATCATATCTGTACCCGGAACTTACCCAGGCAAGCGTCATAGAGATGGGTGGCCAGGATACAAAGCTGATTTTTCTTGCCGAACAGGACGGCAAGATGAGGATGCGGGATTTCACACTAAACTCGGTCTGTGCGGCCGGTACCGGTTCGTTTCTCGATCAGCAGGCCCAGCGGCTCGGCATCAGCATAGAGGACAAATTCAGTCAATTAGCGCTGGCCAGCAAAAGTGTGCCGCGTATGGCCGGACGCTGCTCTGTGTTCGCCAAGAGCGATATGATTCACCTTCAGCAGCAGGCTACGCCAACTTGTGATATCATTGCTGGTCTGTGTCTTGCTTTGGCTCGTAATCTTAAAAGCAACCTTGGCTGCGGCAGGGAATTCGTCAGGCCGATTATATTCACCGGCGGCGTTGCTGCCAATATTGGAGTGAGAAAGGCTCTGGAGCAGGTATTTGAGCTTCAAAGCGGTGAGCTTCTCGTGCCGGACGAGCACTTCTTCACCGGCGCAATGGGCGCTGTTATAGTTGCCAAAAACAAAGGCCTCAAAAAGTGTCACCGTACATTCGACCTTGCCGGACTCGACGACTACCTCGCTGAGCGGGGCTCGGCCCTGAAGCATGCACCTAGGCGTGAGCCGCTGGCTGAACCGACAATGCCGCTGCCGGAAAGTAGGGTATATAGTGAGCTACTTGATGAAGCTGATGTCCCGCTCGATGTTTATCTTGGAGTTGATGTAGGCTCGATAAGCACCAATGTTGTCGTAATGGACCCGCAGCAGCGCGTGTTGAGCAAGGTTTATCTGATGACGGCGGGCAATCCGCTCGAAGCGGTCCGGCAGGGTCTCGATATCGTTGGCAAAGAAGTCGCGGGCAAGGTCAAAATCCTCGGTGCGGCAACAACGGGCTCCGGTCGTTACCTGACCGGAGATTTCATCGGGGCCGACATAGTCATAAATGAGATAACAGCTCAGGCCGCGGGCGCTGCGATTGTCAATCCGAAGGTCGATACCATTTTCGAGATCGGCGGACAGGACAGCAAATACATATCGCTCGAAAATGGTGTCGTTGTCGATTTCGAAATGAACCATGCGTGCGCTGCCGGTACAGGCTCGTTTCTCGAAGAGCAGGCGCAGCGGTTAGATATGAATATCAAGGAAGAATTCGCCGGCCTTGCGTTTGAGAGTGAAGAGCCGATAAAGCTCGGCGAACGCTGTACGGTATTTATGGAGTCGGACCTGCTCAGCTATCAGCAGCAGGGCGCGCAGATACCGGATTTGGTAGCGGGACTGAGCTATTCGATTGTCGCCAACTATCTCGACCGTGTTGTCGGAAGACGAAAGATTGGCGATAATATATGCTTCCAGGGCGGCACTGCGTTCAACAAGGCTGTCTGGTCGGCTTTCGAGAGGGTACTCGGTAAACCTATTATGGTCCCCGACCATCACGAGGTAACCGGAGCGCTCGGAGCGGCATCGATTGCGAAAGAGCGTATGGACAGGATGACTGAGCAGACCGGCAGGACGCCGGAAAGTACTTTCCGCGGATTCGAGAATCTTGTTCATATCGAATATACAGTCGAGTCGTTTACCTGTGAGCACTGTGCGAATAACTGCGAGATAAAGAAGGTCCAGCTCCCCGGCTCTGAGCCGCTGTATTACGGCTCGCGATGCGACAGATACAATCTTAAGAAAAAGACCTTAAGCGATTCGGATTTTGGCGCCTTCAAATTCCGCAAGACCAGACTGCTCCAGTGCTCAGCGTTGACAGGTAAAAGGACACAGGCGGTAAAAGGAAAAACAACAATTGGAATACCACGGGCGCTGATTTTCTGGGAGCAGCTTCCGTTGTTCAGCCGGTTCTTCCAGGAGCTGGGAGCCGAAGTAGTCCTGTCGGGCGATACCGACAAGAGTGTAATACGAAAAGGCATTGAGCTGGTAACGGCGCAGACCTGTTTCCCTGTCAAGGTCGCTTACGGTCACACCGCAGAGTTGCTCCAAAAGCAGCCGGATTATATCTTTTTCCCGAGTATTGTCTCGATGACGGCCAGCTTCCCGAACAATAAGCACAACCAGTTATGTCCCTATATGCAGTCTTTCGCGTATCAAGTGCGGGCGGCATTTGCAGATAAATTAGGCCGAACTAAAATCCTGTCGCTGCCGATGCGTTTCGGCGAGGGTGAAAAGCTTTTTAATCGGAGTTTCATCGAGCTTGGAAAATTGCTCGGCGCCAAAGCGTCGCAGGTCAAAGCTGCTCTGCGAAAGGCCGGCTCTGCTCAGGAGGAGTTTGATAACTCGCTTAAACAAAAGGGCGCCGAAATACTCTCTAAAGTAAGCCCCGACAAAAAGCTCTTTGTTTTGGTTTCAAGGCCTTACAACGGCTGCGATACGGGAGTTAATTTACAGCTTCCGAAGAAATTAGCAGAGCACGGCGCCGATTGTATCCCGATGGATATGCTGGACCTCGACGACGCGCCGCTAAGCGATGAAAATCTCCACCGACAGGTTTATTGGAGCTACGGCCAGGAGATTCTGCGTGCGGCCGAGGTAATCAAAAACGACCCGCGGTTGTTCGCAATTTATCTGTCTAATTTCAGTTGCGGGCCCGATTCGTTTTTGCTGACCTTCTTCAAGGACATCATGGGAGACAAGCCTTGCCTGCAGCTTGAACTCGATGAGCATTCCGCTGACGCCGGCGTTATCACAAGAATAGAGGCCTTCCTCGAAAGCCTCAAGCACTACCGCCGCCGCGATGAACGGCAGACACAGCAGCCCGGGCCCTGCTGGGCGGAGTCGGTGAATAAGCAGCGAACACTGTACATCCCTTATATGGGTGACGCAGCCTACGGTATCGCGGCGGTATTTCGGTCGCATGGTCAGCCCGCCGAGGTGATGCCGCTCGCCGATGAGCAGACCCTTATCAAAGGCAGGCGTTTTACAACAGGCAAAGAGTGCCTGCCTTGTACGATAACCACCGGCGATATGCTCAATCTTATCGAGAAGAAAGAGCCGGACAAACTGGCTTTCTTTATGCCAGGCGGTTCCGGGCCGTGCCGATTCGGTATGTACAACTCTATGCAACGGCTGATTCTTAAGTACGCCAACTCGACGAACATACCCATAGTATCGCCTAACCAGGATGACCGCTTCTATTCACACTTTAAGGAATCGCTCGACGGGACGGGTGAAACCTCGATAATGAAAGATGTATGGATTGGGGCGGTAGGTATCGACCTGCTCAGTAAGCTCATATTAAGGTTGCGCCCCTTCGCCGCGGACAAAGATAAGATACAAAAGCTCTACGATGACTCCGTACGTCGCTACGTCGAGGCGATAGAGAATCGAACAACGCTTGCTCAAAAGGTCACTCTGATGGCCTCTATCGCCGAGGCCTTTTCGCAGGTCGAGATGGATTACACCTTGCGCAAACCGCGTATAGGTATTGTCGGTGAAATATATGTACGTAGTCATCCATTTGCCAATTCGAATATCATCGCGCGCCTCGAAGAGCTCGGCGCGGCGTGCGATTTGGCGTCGCTGGCAGAGTGGATTTATTATACGAACTGCACGCGCAAGCGAATGGCCGGACGCCGCCGCCAGTTCGGACACTGGCTTACGAACGCCACACAGGACTTCTTCCAGCACCGGTTTGAAAAAGACCTTGCCCGGCCGCTCGAGGAAAAGTTTGGCCCGCTTGTCGAGGGACGTATCGAGCATGTGCTGAAGCTGGCCTCGCCTTACTTACACGACAGTTTCGAGGGCGAAGCGGTGCTTAGTGTCGGAAAAACAGTTGAGTATCACCACCAGGGATTCGGCGGAGTGGTAAATGTGATGCCGTTTACCTGTATGCCTTCGACAATTGTAAGCACTCAGACAATGCGCATAAGCGCCGATTGTAACAATATGCCGATACTCAACCTCAGCTTCGACGGCCAGGAAGATCCGACGCTTACAACGCGACTCGAGGCATTTGTCGAGCAGATCGCCTCAAAACAGGCCAGCTCCATCGGAGAGCTGATAACCGCTTAAGCCTTAAGTTTACGCTCGTATGCCCTGTAAAGCAGTTCGAGATAGTATTTCCTCTCGTCGAGTTGCTTGTGAAGCTTCGCAACATCCTGTGGATTTTTGTATATCGTCGTGTTACCGAATCGTTCTGTAAGTTCAGTGATTTGATTTTCGGTTTCTTCGATTGTCTCTTCGAGTTTTTCGTAAGGCCACATCGCAAACTGTCGCAGTTCCGGCGGTGTTGTTCCTGAAGGCTTGCGAGTCGGCTTCTTTTTTGTTTTGCCCGGTTTTTCACTGACGGCCCGGTCTTGTCGAGAACGCCTTTCTTCGAGTAGCTCAGCGTATCTGCCGAAAGACCCTATGACCAGTTCATATCTGCCGTCTTTTCTGCTGCCTGTTTCGTCGACCCCGAGGACGAGCAGCTTGTCAACTACCTTCTCGAGCAGGAACCTGTCATGACTGACGACGATAATAGTTCCGGTGTAGTTTTGCAGAGCTCCTTCGAGCGCTTCGATGCTTGGTATATCCAGATGGTTCGTCGGCTCATCCAGTATCAGGACCTGCGGCTCGCAGAGCACAAGTTTGCACAAGGCCAAGCGGTTTCTTTCGCCGCCGCTTAACTGCCCGACTTTTTTGAATACATCATCACCGCTGAATAGAAACGCCCCAAGCCTGCCGCGAATCCGGCCCGGCAGCAAATCAGGCAGCACCATCGCCGCCTCTTCGAGGACCGTACTTTCGTCGTCCAGCTCAGCGCCTGCCTGGTCGAGATAACCGGCTGACACGTTAGGTTTGAGCTCTATCCGGCCGGACGTCGGCCGCTCTTGGCCTAAAGCGAGTTTTAGTAGTGTCGTCTTGCCGCAGCCGTTAGGCCCGATGATGCCGAGCCGGTGGCCCGTCAGAACTTCCAGATTAAGATTCTCGAACAAAACTATTGAGTCGAACCTTTTTGTCAGGTCTTTACAGTTAAGTATCACCTGCTCCCTTTGAGTTTTGCGCTCGACCGGAGCAAACTCGAAGTCGAGACTTCTTTCATACTTCGGCTTTGCCAGAAAATCCGGCTGGGCCTTGAGCAAATCGTTAAGCTGTTTCTTTCTTCCTCTGGCAACCTTTCGCATACCCTCCTGGTTTTTGTTTCGCGCGATAAAGTCCCTCGTGCGCTCGACGAACTCGACTCGCTGCCGGTACTGCCGTTCGTATTCGAGGTCTCGCTTTTGCTTTTCCTTTCTGTAGTTGGTGTAATTGCCGCCGAATACCTCAGCCCCCCGGCCGCGAATTTCTATCGTCTTCGTAACCAGCCTGTCCAGAAGATACCTGTCGTGACTTACAATCACCGTTGCCCCGTCGAACTTCTTAAGGAAATCTTCAAGCCACATAGTAGCTTCGAGGTCGAGATGATTTGTCGGCTCGTCCAGCAGCAGCAAATCGGCATCGGCCAGCAGGACCTTTGCCAGGCCCAGCCGCGATTTCTGTCCTCCGCTCAACTCGCTTGTTTTGACGTTGTGTAATTTTTCATCGAGCCCCAGACCTGCAGCAACTTCTTTGATCTCGATTTCATATTTGTAGCCTCCGCAGACCTCGAACTGCCGGCAGAGCCGGTCATATTGTTTCATCGCCGCTTTCAGCTCCGCACCTTCGAGCCTGCTCATCTGCTCGGTAAGAGTATGGATATCGTTTTGCAGTTTAAGTATATCCCCGGCGGTGCTGTGCAGTTCCTCAATTACGGTTTTATCGTTAGAGACCTGGGGTTCCTGCGGCAGGTATCCGAGCCGCAGGTTCTTTCGTGTACGCACGGTTCCAATGTCGGGCTGTTCTGCACCGAGGATGAGTTTGAGAAGCGTGGTCTTACCGCAGCCGTTGGGCCCGACAAGCGCAACTTTCTCGTGCGGGTAAAAGGTCAGCCGAAGCTTGTCAAAAACCACCTTCGACCCGAACGATACGTGTATGTCATCTAATGATACTATGGGCATTGGATTATTATATCGTCAAAGGGGAGCTTATGCAAAATTCGGACTTTTGTAACGCCGGATATGTCGTCTGCGAAGAGATGTTCTTATACTTTTTCGTTCAGTGCAATCATATTGCGTGCGGCCTCGACGACTCGCTTGCGCAGTGCCTCGGGCGCCAGTACCTGTACCTGGTCACCGTAGCCTAATATCCACCAGGATATTTCGCCCAGGCCGTCCACCCGGAATTCAAGAATGACCGAGCCGTCGCCGTTCCAGACGGCCTGTTGCGTGCTGTGCCATTGTACCTCGGCGACGTTGTGTGCTACCTTGGGCAGGAATCGAAGTTTGATGTTGTGGAGTCTGCCTTCGGGAATCATAGACCATGCCCTGCCGAAGTGCTCATGAATGTCAAATTTATCGCCGTCTATGAAACGTTTGTCGCAGAGCTCAAGATTCTTTATGCGGTTTAGTTTGAATGTGCGAATGCTCTTGTGTGCGCTCGAATAGCCGAGCACATACCAGGCCCGTTGGTTGTAGAGAAGATGATACGGACACAGCTCGGTGTCTATGGTTTTTTCATCGAACAGCGAGTCGTACCGAAGATTAACTTTGAACTTTTTGGCGATGGCTTTTTGAAACTGGGCAAAAAGTTTGTCCAGCTCACCGCTCCGGGCCTGGGCGGTGGGGTAAGTTGAAATGCTCTTCAGGGCGGTGTTGCAGTATTGTCTTATCTTGTGCGGCAGATTGTTTTCTATCTTCAAACCCGCCAGCAGAGCCGAGTGCTTGAATGGCAGCTGAATCTGGTCGCGCGTCTTATGGACCAGCATCAAAAGCGCCAAAGCCTCTTGAAGATTGAGGTCAATGGGTGGCAGGAAAAACTCCGGGTCGATGGTATAGCCGCCGCTTGCCGGGTCATAGTGGTAAGGTACCCCAATGGCCGCAAGCTGCTTGAGGTCTCGAAATACCGTCCGCCTGCTGGTGCCGAATGTGCTCGAAAGTTCGCTGACGGTGTAATTGCGGCCCGACTGCATCGCCGTCAGAATCTTCATCACGCGGGTTATTCTGCTGACCTTCATAAACGTCTCCGCTAAAAAAACTTTTTTCTCGTCCCTGCCTGCCTGTAAGTGATGTTCACTCATAGTATCGCAAAGTTGGCGTCGTTCGTCAAGTAGAAAGGGATAACAGGGTAGCTCACAACCCCTTAGCAACAATTATTCCCGAGTCACATAATCAGGACCCAGACGGTCGAATTCCCGGTTTTTTTATGCTGAGATTTTTATAGGGTCCGCCGCGGCAGGGATTAATGCCTGCCTTTATAAAGTTTCCTTAGCTCATGATAGCTGTTTATAGTCATAAACTTTATTCTTCTCAGGGGATACAATGTTCCTTGGCCATCCCACCGGCCGTTCTGATTTTCCTTGACAAAACGGAACTAAAACGCTATAATTCCCGCACAATTGGGGTGGAGTGTTCGAGTCGTTGCTTATTGACTGTTTTGGCTTTGGGTCTAAAGTGCGCGCTCGCAGCTCCATTTTATTCTTTTGTGCTTCTATTGTGTTTACCGCAGTTGTTGTGCCGGTGCGCGGCTCAAAGATAACTTATATTTATGACGGGCCGTTCAGATCCATACCTGCCGATACCGGCTCGAACATAGGCCCGATGGACGACGCCGTCATCGATGTAAACGAACATCTGATTATCGCCGACCTTGACGTGGCTATCGACATCGTACATACCTGTTCCTACGACCTGGAAATAATACTGCAGGGCCCGACCGGCTTGGAGATATACCTTAACGCGTATGACGATGAGAAGCAATTTTTCGGCGATCCAAACTATTCACAGACGATATTCGACGACGAAGCTTTTACGCCTATCGAGCAGGGTGATGCTCCGTTCATCGGCAGTTACAGACCGAAGAGCGGAAATTTCCTCAGCACGTTCGACGACACCGACGCTTATGGCGCTTGGCGGTTGAAAATAAACGACCTCTACTACTACGACAGCGGGTATCTGGAAAATTTCGAGCTGAGGATTACCATTCCGGAGCCGGCGACGTTTGTGTTTTTTACTTTGGCAGGTTTGTTATTGCGCCGCCGCGGTTAATCCTGCTCAATGCAGGCCTGCGTCTTTTTCCATCACCTTTTTGCCTTGCTCGGCTTTGAACTGCGTTAGCTTCTTGTTCAGAGCCTCGTCCGACACTGCCAGAATCTGCACTGCCAGAATAGCTGCGTTCCTGGCTCCCGCTTTGCCGATAGCAACGGTCGCAACGGGTACACCAGGCGGCATCTGAACCGTGCTCAAAAGTGCATCCAGTCCGCCAACCCCTTTATCGCTGTCTATAGGCACGCCAATAACAGGCACAGTTGTCCTGGCTGCGATGGACCCCGCTAAGTGTGCCGCCATCCCCGCCGCGGCGATTATTACTTTTATTCCGTTCGCCTCGGCCTTATCCGCAAATTCCGCAGCTATTTGGGGTGTTCTATGCGCCGAGATTACCCGCACCATCGGCTCTATATCGAAATCCTTCAGTTGCTCGATGCAGCTTTTCATAACCTTCATATCGCTATCCGAGCCCATTACAACCGCTATCGATTGTTTTTTTTCAGATGTCATTGTTTTTAGCCGCCCTTGAACTTAAAATGGCTTTTAGTCTGAACGAAAAGTAGTCTTTATCATAGCGACGGAGTCTTGGAAATGCAAACGAGAAAGCCTGTCGTCGCCGGCCAGTTCTATGCGGGCACGCGGAACGCCTGCCTTACCGAGCTGACCGAGTGCCTCGCCGAGCGCGAGATTACAACACGCCTGCCCGATACTATCGTTGCCGGTATCGTCCCGCACGCAGGCTGGTTTTTCAGCGGCTCTCTGGCTGCCATGGTCTTTTCCGCTGTCAAACAGCAGAACAAGACCGTCGATACCTTCGTAATTTTCGGTGCTGCTCATGGTTATCACGGCCCCGAACCTGTTGTTTACGATAAAGGCGCATGGCTGACTCCTCTCGGTGAAGTAACCATCGACGAAGAACTTGCGCGGGAAGTTTTACAGAGCGGTCCCGCTGCAGCCAATCCCGGTGCCCACGCCTACGAGCACAGTATCGAAGTACAGGTTCCGTTTGTTCAGTATCTTTTCCCTGAGGCGAAACTATTAGCGGTTCTTACACCTCCTGCGAATCAGGCGATAGAGCTTGGCAACGCGATTGGCCGTATTGCAGGGCAGGCTGATAAAAAAATCATCTGCATCGGCTCGACCGACCTTACTCACTACGGCCCGCGATACAGATTTACTCCGATGGGTACAGGCGAAAAGGCCCTGAAGTGGGCGAGCGAAGTCAACGACAAAGAATTCATCAACTTTGCCCTTCAGATGCAGCCGGGGAAAATGCTGAGCACTGCCGAAAAAAATCACAATGCTTGTGGTGCAGGTGCCGCAGCCGCCGCAGTCGCTGCGGCGAAACAGCTCGGTAGAACACAGGGAACATTACTTGCACATACGGACAGTAATACGATAATGGCAGAAAAGATGAACTCCGGCAGTAGCGAGAGCGTCGGCTACGCAGCCATTGTCTTCTGATTATCTTTTGTACTGATACCTTGATTTTATGCAGAGGGAACAACAGGAATGAGACCGGCCATACGCATAACAAAGATAACCTTTGCATTGATGATTTCTTTTATTTGTCTATTACCCGCCCGGGCCGAAGACCCCAATATCTTGCAGACTATTGATGACTATCTGGGCTATGCGATGCTCAACAACGCGGGACTGAAGGCAAAGTTCGAGCAGTTCAAGGCGGCCCTCGAACAAATCCCGCAGGCCAAGGCGCTCGACGACCCGACGTTCACTTACGGCTACTTCGTTGAAGAGGTTGAAACCCGCGTCGGACCGCAGCGAAACCGCTTCAGTATTATGCAGAAATTCCCCTGGTTCGGAGTAATCGAAGCAAGAACCGATGCCGCCGCAGCAAAGGCAAAGGCCGCCCGCCAACAGTACGAAGCAGCCAGACTCGAACTCTTCAGACAGGTCAAAGACACCTTCTTTGAATACGCCTATCTCGGTACGGCTACAGATATCGCCGAGCGGAACCTCGAACTAATCAAACGTTTTGAAGAGGTTGCACGGAGCAAATATCGTGCCTCGACCGCCGCTCATCCTGATATTATCCGCGCTCAGGTCGAACTTGCTAAGCTCGAAGATGTCCTGAACAGCCTGCATGAATTACGAGACCCGACTGTTGCGCGGCTCAATGCCGCTCTCAATCGTCCTGCGAATGCACCGTTGCCCTGGCCGCAGAAACCACCGCAAAAGAAAGTCGTCATCGAACAGGAAAAAATTATTGAGCTTCTCGTACAATACAATCCTGAATTGGCCGCCCTCGACTTCCAGAGCGAAGTTGCTAGGGCAAACCTTGCTCTTGCCAGGAAAAGATTTTATCCCAACTTTGGTGTAGGCGTCGATGTGATTCAAACCGACAACGCCTTGATGCCGAACGTCCGTGACAGCGGCAAAGACCCGGTTGTACTGATGTTCTCTGTGAATATCCCCTTGTGGCGGGATAGCTACAAGGCCGGCGAAAGACAGGCACAGGCCGAGCTGCAAAAAACTCGGCAGCACAAAGTCGAGACTGAAAACCGGATAATCGCGCAGACAACAAGTGTCCTGTACGATATAGAAGATGCCCAGAGAAAAATACAATTATACGGTGACGTCCTCGTCGCCAAGGCGCAGGAGCTTGTCGCCGCTTCCGAATCTGCATACAAGGCGGGCAACGTTGACTTTTTATCACTAATTGACGCCCAGCGAATGCTGCTGAGATATCAGCTTGACTACGAAAGGGCGTTGACCAAAAGGGAGCAAAAAGTTGCTAAGCTTGAAAAGCTCGTTGGACAAGAACTTTAAAAGATGAGAAGGCAAAGATTATGGACGGATTCAATTTCTATTCACTAATCGAACCGTTGGGCATAACCGCTTTGACTCTGCTATTGGCTACCGCTGTGACAGGCTTGTTTCGCAGAAAGCTCAAACGTCGGTTCCTGACCATTCACAAAATCCTGGCTGCCCTGACCGTGGCAATCGCCCTGTGCCACGCAATTCTGGTAATGATACTTTTCAGCTAACATCCTTTTGGGCCTGATTATATGAGGATTTAACCAGAACATAATCCTACTATTATAGTATGAATTAAAAGTATTTGAGGGTAACGAAGAATGAAATTGCCGTTTACTGGAAAACCTAATGGAAGCTCTGTGTCTAAGTTCTTGATAGTAATAATCTTAGCATTTTTAGCCGGTTTCTTACTAAGGAGCCTGATTTTCACACCGCCAGCTGAAACGGCTGAAAATCAGCCAAAACAGCAAATCTGGACCTGCTCGATGCACCCTCAAATTCGCCAGCCAAAACCAGGAAAATGCCCCATCTGCTTCATGGATTTAATTCCCCTGACTGCGTATGAACACGAAACACCACTGGGTCCGCGTCAGATTACATTTTCGCCCGAAGCTATAAAACTGATGGAGGTCCGGACCACGTCGGTCGAGCGAAAATTCGTCGAAGCCGAAATCCAAATGGTCGGCAAAGTTGACTACGACGAAACGCGCCTCAGAGACATCACCGCATGGGTCCCCGGCCGAATCGACCGCCTTTACGTCGACTTCACCGGCACCGAGGTAATAAAAGGCGACCACATGGTCCGGCTCTATAGCCCCGACCTGATAAGCGCACAGGCCGAATACCTCCAGGCCCTCAAGTCCGTACAAAACATCAAAGCTGAAACCTCGGAGCTGATTAAACGCTCCACCGAAGCAACACTAAAAGCCGCACGTGAAAAACTCGCCCTGCTCGGACTCCAGGATAAACAAATCAACCAGATTGAAAAGGCAGGCGAACCGACAGACTATATAAACATCGATGCGCCGCTCGGCGGAATTGTAATTCATAAGCACGCCACCGAAGGGATGTACGTCCAGACCGGCTCGAAAGTATATACAATCGCCGACCTCTCGCAGGTCTGGGTCAATCTCGATGCCTACGAATCCGATGTAAATATGGTGGCCTACCAGCAGCCGGTCAAATTTACCGTCGAGGCCTATCCGGGTGAAATGTTCGAAGGCAAAATCACTTTCAAGTCGCCAATCCTCGACCCGAAAACCCACACGGTAAAGCTCCGCGTAAACGTCCCCAACCCCGACGGCGGGCTCAGGCCCGGTATGTTCGTCAGCGCGGTCGTTTACTCGAAACTAAGCCAAAGCGGCGTTATGACAGACCCAGCCCTGGCTCAGAAATACACCTGCCCGATGCACCCGTCTATTTTGAAGGACACACCCGGCGCCTGCGACATCTGCGGGATGGATTTGGTCACCGTCGAATCGCGCGGCCTTGTAAATACCCATCAATCCGACCAGCCGCCGCTGGTAATCCCTGCGTCCGCTCCGCTTATTACCGGTAAACGCGCGGTTGTTTATGTACAGATTGATGATGCCAATCGCCCAATCTTCGAGGGCCGTGAAGTTATCCTCGGACCGCGTGCGGGTGATTATTATATTGTCGAAAATGGCTTGGCCGAAGGTGAGCTCGTTGTCACCAACGGCAACTTCAAAATCGACTCGGCACTGCAAATCCAGGCTAAACCGAGCATGATGAGCCCGGCCGGCGGTGCGCCGCCCCCGGCCCGTCATCACGGCCATGGAAAAATGAAAATAGAAAATTGAAACTTTTTTGAAAGGACCTGAAGATGCGTTCCAGAGTACTAAGAATCACAAAATTATTGACGCTGCTTGTAGTAGCGCTGGCGGTGGTAATGGTCGTCGGCTGTAAGAAGAGCGAAGATGAGACAACAACGCCGCCCGAAACAGGCAAAATCGAACAGAAAGTTTGCCCGGTGATGGCCGGCAATCCTATCAACAAGAATGTTTTAGTCGAGTATCAGGGCAAGAAGGTTTACTTCTGCTGCAATGACTGCAAGGCCGCGTTCCGGAAGGACCCCGAAAAGTACCTCGGCAAGCTGCCCCAGTTCAAGGACGAGATGGAGTCTATGAAGAAACAGGCCGAGCAGACTATGGACAAGGCCTCGGGTGAAATGAAAAAGGCCTCCGAAAATATGCCTGATATGTAATGACTTATTCGGTCCTTACAGGAGAACTTAGGTGCTCAACCGCCTGATACGTTACTGCCTCGAGAACAAGCTTGTTGTCGGGCTTGTTCTCGCGGTGTTTATAGTCGGTGGAATTGCCGTTGCGCCTTTCGACTGGCGGACGCAGTGGCTGCCCCGTTCGCCCGTGCCCGTCGATGCGATTCCCGATATCGGCGAGAATCAGCAGATTGTATTTACCGCCTGGCCCGGCCGTTCACCCCAGGACGTGGAAGACCAGATAACTTATCCTCTCACTACCGCTCTGCTCGGTGTCCCCGGCGTCAGGACCATCAGAAGCAATTCAATGTTCGGCTTCTCCAGCATTTATGTAATTTTCAATGAGCGTGTAGACTTCTATTGGTCGCGCAGCCGAATCCTCGAAAAGCTCAGTTCCCTGCCCGCCAATCTTCTGCCTGAAGGTGTTCAGCCGGCGCTCGGACCCGACGCCACCGCGCTTGGCCAAATATTTTGGTACACACTCGAAGGCCGCGACCCTAGCGGCAATCCCACCGGCGGATGGGACCTTGACGAGCTGCGAAGCATTCAGGATTGGTATGTTCGCTACGGCCTGATGGGCGCACAAGGCGTCGCCGAAGTCGCCTCGGTCGGTGGTTTTGTAAAAGAATACCAGATTGATGTTAACCCCGATGCGATGCGGTCCTTCGGCGTCGGTCTCGACGATATATTCATGGCCGTGAAAAACTCGAACGTCGACGTCGGCGCACGAACAATCGAAATAAACAAGGTCGAATACGTCATTCGAGGTCTCGGCCTTGTCAAAGGAATTGACGACATCGAGCAGACCGTCATCAAGGTCAATGAAAACGTTCCGGTACGTATAAAGGACGTAGCCCACGTTTCGGCTGGTCCTGCCCTTCGCCGCGGCGCGCTCGACAAAGGCGGCGCCGAGGCCGTCGGCGGCGTGGTCGTCGTCCGCTACGGCTTCAATCCGCTCGAAGCAATCAAAAACGTAAAAGACAAAATAGAAAAAATCAATCCCGGCCTGCCGTCCAGACAACTGACCGACGGGACGGTATCGAAAGTCACCATCGTCCCGTTTTACGACCGGACGGGTTTAATCTATGAAACACTCGGGACGTTAGAAACCGCTCTTAGTCAGGAAGTTTTGGTTACCATTATCGTTGTTGTCGTTTTGGTTGTGAATTTGCGAAGCTCCGTTCTTATAAGCGCTATGCTTCCTCTTGCCGTGCTTTTGTGCTTCATTGCAATGAGAATCTTCGGTATCGACGCCAACATCGTTGCTCTTTCCGGAATCGCCATCGCCATCGGCACGATCGTCGATATGGGCATCGTCATTTGCGAAAACATTTTGAATCATTTGGATCAAGCCTCGGAGGGCGACAGTAAGCTTGACATAGTCTATCGCGCCTCTTCCGAAGTCGGCGGCGCCATTCTTACCGCTGTTGCAACTACCATTGTCGGCTTTCTGCCCGTCTTCGCTATGACCGGCGCCGAAGGCAAGCTCTTCAAGCCCCTCGCCTTTACAAAGACCTTCGCACTTCTGGCCTCCATAATTGTCGCACTTACTATCATCCCACCGGCTGCCCTTGTATTTCTCAGGAAACAAAAGATTCGCCCCTTGCAAATTCGCGGAAGGAAATACCCCGTCCCGCTGCTGAACATAGTCGTCATAATCTTTATTGCCTTGGTACTAACTAAGGACTGGTTGCCTCTGGGGCCGGCTAAGGGTATAGTACTTAACTTGATTTTCATAGTTCTTATCGTCGGCGGCATCCTTCTGTTCTTCTATCTGTTTCAGAAGTTTTACACCCGTATTCTCATGTGGTGTCTCGAACACAAACTTGCATTTATTTGCATACCGCTGGTTGTTGTGCTTTGTGGTGGCTTGGTCTGGGCCGGGCTCGGCAAAGAGTTTATGCCGCCCCTCGACGAAGGCTCATTCCTGTATATGCCGACCACTATGCCGCACGCCTCAATCGGCGAAGCCCTCGACGCACTCGAAAAACAGGATATAGCCTTTCAGTCCATTCCCGAAATCGAATCCGTCGTCGGAAAAATCGGCAGGGTCGAATCGCCTCTCGACCCCGCACCGATAAGCATGGTCGAGACCGTCATCAACTACAAATCCGAATACATCACCGACAAAAACGGCCGTCCGCTCCGCTTCAAATACGACCGCGCAAAAAAAGAATTCGTCCTCGATAAGTCCGGCGAACTCATACCCGACAGAAACGGCAGACCTTTTCGCCAGTGGCGCGACCACATAAAAAGTCCCGACGACATCTGGGACGAAATCATAGAGGCAGGCCGAATCCCCGGTAGCACAAGCGCGCCGAAACTCCAGCCCATCGCCGCCCGGCTTGTTATGCTGCAAAGCGGTATGCGCGCTCCGATGGGCGTAAAAATCAAAGGCCCCGACCTTAATACTATCGAGACCGTCGCCCTCGAATTTGAAAGCCTGCTTAGACAGGTCCCCGGCATCGAACCGTCCGCCGTCATCGCCGACAGAATCGTCGGCAAGCCCTATCTCGAAATAGACATCGACCGCAGCGCCATCGCCCGCTACGGAATCAGCATCCGCAAAATACAGGACGTCATCGAGGTTGCCGTCGGCGGCAAAGGAATCACTACTACTATCGAAGGCAGGCAGCGCTATCCCGTTCGTGTCCGTTACATGCGTGAGCTTCGCGACACGATTGAGAGCCTCAAAAAGGTGCTCGTACCGGCTGCAGGCGGCGCGCAGATACCGCTCATTCAGCTTGCCGACGTAAAATACGTTCGCGGCCCACAGGCCATAAAAAGCGAAGATACATTTCTCGTAGCTTATGTTTTGCTCGACAAGCAACAAGGATTTGCCGAAGTCGATGTAGTAGAAAACTGCCAGGCCTTTCTCAAAGATAAAATTGACGAAGGACAGCTTATCATCCCCGCCGGCGTTAGCTACGAATTCGCCGGCAACTACGAAAATCAGGTTCGCGCCCAGAAAAGACTCACTATAGTTGTTCCATTGGCCTTATTTATTATCTTTATGATACTGTACTTCCAGTTCCGTTCTGTATCGACCAGCCTTCTGGTCTTTTCCGGAATCCTCGTAGCCTGGGCAGGCGGTTTTCTGATGATATGGTTCTACGCCCAGCCGTGGTTCTTTGATTTCAGTTTCTTCGGTGTCAATATCCGCCAGCTTTTCCAGATGCACCCGATTAACCTCAGCGTCGCCGTCTGGGTCGGCTTTCTCGCCCTGTTCGGAATCGCCAGCGACAACGGCGTAATCTTATGTACTTATCTCGACCAGATGTTCAGCTCTCGCAAACCGGCGACGAAAGATGATATACACGACGCCGTCATCGCCGCCAGCCAGCGCAGAATCCGCCCCTGTCTGATGACCACTGCAACGACTATTCTTGCACTTATTCCCGTCCTGACCAGCACCGGCAGGGGCTCGGACATTATGGTCCCTATGGCCATTCCCGTCTTTGGCGGAATGACAATTCAGATAATCACCATACTCGTCGTGCCCGTCCTCTACTGCTGGAAAAAAGAGTTGGCCTCGAAAAACAAACAACCGCTTGAAGAACTCCGGTAGCCGCCATAATTAACCAATTAACCCTTGACAGTACCCGCCCGAATAGATAGAATTCCATGTACAGAGATAGATTTTTCTCCCCTCCGAATCCGTCGCCGGACTCACAGGTACCGGCGATGGATTTTTATTTGGGCCACCCAATCCCTAATTTCTAATCTCCAAATGATTTCGAATTTACGGCGGCTGTGCTTATTCTTTACAAGCTCGCACGCCGCTGTTAAGATACCTGCCGACGCCGATGTAGCTCAATGGTAGAGCACGGCTTTCGTAAAGCCGGGGTTGTGGGTTCGAATCCCACCATCGGCTGTTAGACACAGATTTACACTTTTTGATAATGAAATGCCAAATTCTAAAATGAAGATCGACACGCCAAAAGAGGTTCTTAAAATTCAATACGACTTGTATCGTAAAATGGCGCCTTCAAAAAAATTCAGGATTATCTGTGATGCATATCGTTTCGGACAATCTCTTGCGATGGCGGGGATTCGAATGCGATTTCCTGACGCAACTCAAAAAGAAGTAAAACAAATCTGGGCAAAAGAGCATCTCGGTGAAGAATTATATAATAAGGTCTATAAGGACAAATCCGGTGAGTGATGTTCAGCAAAGTGAGATAATAAAAATACTAACAGATATCCTTGATGAACTGAAGATAGGATACGCAATCGGTGGTTCAATCGCAAGTTCAATATACGGAACGCCGCGTTTTACGCAGGATGCGGATATAACTGTTCAGCCTTTTTTGTCTGTAGCAGAGCAGTTTCATGAAAAACTAAAAGACGGATTTTATATCAGTAAAGAAGCTATGTATCAGGCTATAAATTCCCGCGGCAGTTTTAATGTGATTCATTTTGAGACAGCTTTTAAAATAGATATTTTTACTGCAAACAGTGAATTTGAAAGAT